>Ga0265797_10000769_pt1 | contig 58536 bp, 37 predicted proteins | sample P2T30metagenome_FD_192433 | JGI IMG/M metagenome (GOLD analysis project Ga0265797, IMG submission 192433) | Plant litter microbial communities from East Loma Ridge, Irvine, California - P2 T30 | ecosystem: Environmental > Terrestrial > Plant litter > Unclassified | place: USA: California... | reverse complement strand
TCATTTTGCCGGTGTGCTGTGGGTTAGTCGAAGGATGTACTTGTCGCTGCCAGAGCCGTGTAGACCTTCGTCGACGTTCGCGCAGGCACAAATTCGAAGCCCACCATGCTCTCTTGGCGAAAAGCTAGCGGGATGAGCCGCCTCACTTCAAGAACGGGCGAACGTCGGCCGATCTCTGAGTCTACATTACTTTCACAACAGCGACTCTGGACGAATATAGCAGTAAAGTGCTCATTACTGAGATTCGATTTGGATTAGTATAGTAGATGATCCCTATGGATGGAATCACACGCTAGCCAGCAAGCACAGCATTCCCCTGCCAGCACAAGTCCCTGTCATGGACATCTCGTCTCAACATCTTCTGTCAGGTGAAGTGATCGGATTAGAGAAATACTATCATGTGATTTACAAGACTTTCGCTTTCGGTTTCGCTTCTAAAGTGTATGTCTTGTTGGCATGAAGGTAGATTGCTCAATCATGTCTTCAGCCGTTCAAGTCGTAGCTTTCTAGAAACGGCATGCAGCGTACTGCGTTGACAATCGCGGCAGCTCAACTGCTGTACAAAAGCAAAAGAAGATCAACCTCACAGATGGACAGCGAAGTCGTCCGAATATCTTTTTATGATATCTCGACCATACGAGGCATATGGCTTACATAATCGAATTCGTCCCAAAAGCACAGAGATCGTACTGCCTCAAGATTTCGAGTCCTTTGTATTTTTCCCACAAAGAGTGATGTATATGCTTGATGATCCTTCAAAGCGTGTATACCTTGTCAGCATATCAAGTTGATTCAAATCAATAGAACCGCAAAGACAGAAGTCAAGACGAACGGTGAGAATTGGTTCTTCAAGGGTTATACTAGAAGAAACGATCTTCTCAATCACTGCGATCCCGAATTCGTCAAAGCCATGGAGTCAGCAGTGATATACCGCCGTGGATCCATGGTGGTATGGCTGTAGCGAATCAATAAGTTTGAGGATGAATGATGGACAACAAGAAGAGAAGTGAATGTTCAAACCCTTGCACAAGATCCAGTCGGGGCACGGCCTTCTTACCGCATCGCAACCCCACCAGTCAAGTCCAAGTGTTTGCCCTGCCCGCCCGCCGGTGACTACGAACTAACACGTCTATACTGTATCTTACATTACCTATACCGAACCGCAGCCTTTCCCAAGAACCGCAAGCTCGCACCAACACCCCGAAGAACCCTCCCGATCACAGACGCACAACACAAACCATGAGCGCAAAAGTACCGCGTAACTTCCGCCTGCTGGAAGAGCTGGAGAAGGGCGAGAAAGGTCTCGGAGCCGGTACATACACACAACCTAGTCCCACAGTCTGCATACGTGCATGCGTGCTGTGCAGCCTAGACCCGCGAAAGAGAAACACTTTCACTAACAAATGCTGCAACTCAAACAGAGGCATGCTCCTATGGCTTGGACGAGGGCGATGATCTTCTCATGACCAACTGGAACGGCACAATCCTCGGCCCACCTCACGTGAGAACATACCTTTGCTGGATCAACCAACTATCACCACTCGATCGCTGACAGTCATTGCACAGAGCGTACACGAGAACCGCATCTACTCGCTCAGCATCCACTGCGGCCCTCAATACCCCGACTCCCCTCCCGACGTGACCTTCATCAGCAAAGTCAACCTTCCCTGCGTTAATGCAAGCAATGGCAAAGTAAGAGATGCGACGAAACAATTCCACAATACACACGACCGATCCACATACAACCCTTCGCTCGTTCGAGCCAAGGATGGATCGAAACTGTTCAGCTATCTATCCATGCATAGATGCAGACGAATGTCCTCAGAATACCTTGGGCTAACATAATCGTTTCCTGCGCAGGTCGACCTATCCAAGCTCCCCAGCATAGCATCCTGGAAGCGCGACTTCACCATGGAGACCGTGCTGATCGAGATCCGCCGATACATGGCGGCGCCCGCCAACAAGAAGCTGCCACAGCCGGCCGAGGGCACCAACTTCTGAGCGATTTGTTGAGAGCCTTTAGCAAGAAAACGAAATCACTGGTGTGGACGGATTGGAGCGGAGTGGAGTTGAAAGGGGTTGTGTGTGGGCTGACAACAGGGGAGAAACCCAACCCGTCTGTTTGACTTCTGCATGTATCTCTCTCGCGCTCTGATCCAGACGATGGAAGAGCCGCGCTGCCTGGATGCTGCCGCGGTTGGAAAAACCATGACCATTAACGACCTTTATCTTTTATGTGGCTACAGCATAGCATCGGCGTATCCGGAATGCGGAAGTTGGGGGAAAGAAAGTGTATCTACTGAATCATCCCCTGACCTGATCTGAAGAAGTGTTCCTCCGTGGACACCCAAGTTTGTTGAAGGCACTAGATATGTATGGTAGAACGCGCCGTAGTCTCATCAATGAGTACATTGTCTCGCTAACACGACCATGTTTATAATCCACAAAAGCTGCCATTACTGCCAACTGCGAGAATTGAATCCAGTGAAATGCTAAGATCTATCGCAGTTTTATGAGCATGCGTCTTAGTGGCATAAAGATGACTTGAGTATAACGGACGTCTTGAGCAAACTTTGGCATGCGCTTGATGTTGTGGTTGTGCTAGCAGCTTCGCATCACTTTAGCTTCATGCTGCTTCTGCAAGTTTATGTGATATTTCCCACTCTCCATGTCTATGTCTAATGTTCCGTCGTAGCAGAACAGGTGCTATATTTACAATGCGTTAAGAACGTGTAGAAATGCTCAGCGAACCCTTGAGGAGACCTCCCGACTCTTTCGTCTCTATCCAAAACCCAATCTCCGGTATCTACGCTCCGCTGTAAATTCTTGCCATGCTTGCTGCGCCCTTGGGCTCAATAAACAGCGCCTCGGCTTCACAGTACTTGACGCCCGGCTCGCCGTCCTCGGTCAACTGCTCGATCCAGCCCTTGACCCACGCCTTGCGACCCTCGACCTTTGTGGTCTCAGCCTTGAGAACAACGTAGCTCCCCGCCGGGCAGGGAGCGCGGTAATCGATCTTGAGGCTCGCCGTCACGCCAACCTTGTTAGGCAATGCTGGAAAACAGGCGCGCGCCAGTCCCTCGTCCAACAACGTCGCCAGCAAACCGCCGTGCACAATCGTCGGGTGGCCGCACAAGTCAGGGCCCAGGTAGGAGATCTGCGTCAGGCGAGGCAGCTCTTCGTTTTGGTGCGCCAGGCTGAGAGGCGGGACTTCGATCCTGCCCGGGCCCAGCAGCACGCCGCCCGTCAGGTTGTGTGGGCGCATGGCTTCGGGGATCTTGAGGTGCGGGCGCGACTCGGCTACGCCTTGCTCTGCGCGCAGACGCACTGCCAGCGGGTGTGTGATGATATGATCGTTGATCTCGGCTGTTGCGGGCGAGGCGGGCTGGAAGAGCGTGAGGGTCTCGGCGTCCGTGGGCGGGGCCAGAATGCCGTTGACGGCGTCGGCGGCGGGTGCGGCGGACATAATTAGGCCTGCTGTGAAGGAGACGACGATGAGGACGGTAGTGATGAAGGAGTCTGTGGCTTTGGCGCGGGACGAGCGGGGTGGAGGTGGGGTGTCTGGTAACGGCAGAGGAAGGGTGCTGGTCGGGGTTACGAGGACTGGTTGGTCGGTTTGAGCGGCGGTGTTGGTGGAATTGGTGCTTTGATTGCGGGCTGATAAGATAGAGGGGAAGAATGCTCGCGATTGAGAAGGGCGGAGGGTGATATAGGTCGCCGGGGCTGTCACCACGCTACGAGCAACAACACCGCCGCGCCGGACCGACATCCACCGCCTCGACGTGGTGGCCAGTGCCCGAGAAGTGACCGGCAGGGTGGATGGAAGTGAGGTCGACGACGCCAACAGCAACCTTGGCGCGAACATGGTTACGGCCGGAGAGAGCGGTAGGAGATGGAAATGAAAGGATGTCAGCTGCCCGGCGAGTCCGGCTGAGTCGAGTCCGGCTCGTTGGCGTACTAGAGTATGGGTCCGGCTTTCGACTGTTGCCCAGATCTTTTTTTCTTGTTCACAAACAGGGCAAGAGGGAGGTTGAATTATACCAAATGCCGAGGTTCGTCGGAGGAACTTTAGAGAGCAAGACTTGAATCGAATCAGGTTCAACATCTCGTTCAAACCCTAACCCTGATACAGTCTTCATGCTGCCTTCTTTTCTCGTCCGTAGCAACCGTTGGCTTTGTGTTTCTTGGGAATTCCATTCGGCGGCGAGATCTTGCTGCCTATCGCAGAGAAGTATATTGTGATTCCAAGCATTGGTCTGACGGGACATGACTTCTGGATGCTTGGTCAAAGTCAATGTCGACGCGAATGCGCGAGCCTACGTTCCGAATTCTTCGCAACACTGCCTCAGTATGCGAACATGTTCCATCAGGCTGTGCAAGTGTGCCTTTGAAAGGTCAAGCGGTGGACCAGTAACTCTTGTGATAGTTCGCTACAATTTAAAAACAAGAAACTTCTACGCTGAGGTCCACACATTCCACTTCAAACCAACACGCCCTACGAGTCAAAGCTATACCTCAGCCACTCGCCTACAGCTCTCAGGCTCTCCCACCTCACCGTCTCGTTCTCGTCCTGCATGAGAGCCATGACTCTGGCCTTGAGCCCAGCCTTCTCCAAAGTCGATCGCTTCTCGGGGCATTGTTTGACCAAGAATGCCACGTCGCTGCATCCAATTGCAAGGACCTGCTTGTCGCTCGACCAGTCTTTGCTCAAGATTTCAGCAAGCTTGCGCAGGTACGTGCCGTTCTCAGTCGTAATGACACTCAACGCGTTCTCCTGCCAGAACTCTGCATTCTTGTGCGGAGGCGACCAGCGGAGGTGACCAGAGTCGAGCTCGTGGGTGTAGGTTTCCAGAGTTGTGCGAGAGCTTGTATATTCCTCGAGCAGGTTTGAGAGGTTTTCAAGGTCCTCCTGCAAGTCTTGGTCGGCAAGCTGGCGGGTCTTGAGGTTCTGGAGAATGGCGGGCAGGCGGACGGCAATGGCACCGGGGAGTAGGGTGTCTTTGTTGGCGGAAAGTATGTTGTTGAGAGTACCGAGAATCATACGCGTGGTCTTTTCTTTCGGAGAAATGCGCAGCAGAGATGTGTACAGGGGGATGATGTCGTGGTCTTCGTCGAGGCCAGCCCCGACAAGCTTGCCCTCGAAACTTAACTGCCAAATGACCAGAAGTATGTGGTAGAGAAGCTGCAGGCCGACGCTGCCACCAACTTTGACATTACTCTCCGCGACACTTCGCGCGCTGGAAGTCGTGCCGCCGCCGTTGTTGAGAGTGTTGTCTGAGTCCTTGCCGCCAGTGGCCGAGCGCAGAACGTCCACTAGAGGCGCCAGAGTCTCTTGTCGCTGCTTCCAGAATAGCTGGCGTGACTTTTGTGTCCGGAGGAGGGCAGAGTACTCTTGACAGGCAATATCCTGAAGGTTCGAGTCGGATTGCTTGCTAAGCTGCGCAATATATGTGTATGTCTTTGGCAAGGCATCGTCGATTGCAGGGTTCGATTTCGGGTACGCCTGGAGAGCATGACCGAGCAGGGTCGAGAGCAGGGCCGATGCAAGAAGAGGGATGGGGTCTTCGGGACTGGGCGACTGCTTCAGCAGTGGAAGAAGAGGCTTGAAAGGTTCAGGGTGCTTGACGAGGGATTGGGTGAGATCGGGTATGTCTGAGCGTGAGTTAGTTCTACAAGTTCACCATTCCATAGTGCGAGCGTGCATACCATCGACAAGGTCGCCAGCGAGCACCAGCATATACTGCAAGATATCCGTTCGTTTCGCAGCGCTCTCGAATATGCTCTTCACGTCGCCGCCGCCCAACAGCAGCTGTGTGTAGGTCTTGACATCGCCCTCAATCGTTTGCTTGCGCTGCTCCTTGCGCACCTTGTCTATGGCCTTGATCTTCTTGAGGTCCTCCTCGGTGATTGTTTTGGCGCGGACAGCACCCTCCCAACTGATCGGCCGTGCGCGAATGTTGTTCTGGAGGGAGGAGATGTAGGCAGGCGGGTCGAGAGACATGGCTGCTGTGGACCCGAAGCGAAGAGGTGTGTGAAGTCAATGGGCTGCCTGTGAGGTCTGCTGCCTCGTTGCGGTTGGATCAGATCGGTCTGGAGTTGGAGATGGTGGTCGTCTAGCTCCAGTCGAGACAAGCTGCCGGATGATCTCACTGCTCCCGGACTGGACTTCGCGACGTGCCGGCCGTTCTGCCGCTGAAACTTGCGCTTCTCTATCAATTGTCATTCGCGACAGGGCTATCAAACGCCACAGGTCTGCTGCAAACAGAGCAACTTCACATCGACACACACTGCAGTACAGCAGGACTGCAGCGCAAAATGACCTCGCTCAAACGGTCCCACGCGACCACGACACCGACCACGACATTGAGCAGCAAAACATACCTGCGCACTCTCAGATCTGGAAAGGTCCAGAAAATTGTTCGCGAGCTCTATCTTCGCCAGGATATTCCATGCTCTAGCCAGCTCTGCACAACATGCCTTGAACAACAGGCATCTGGATTTCACAAGAAGGCGGCGCCGTTTGTCCTCAGCGCGACTCCGGCCGCCACCAAGGAATTCCCCCAGGGCCACTACCTAGTCCCAGACACCAACGCTTTCCTCAATGGAATGGACCTTTTCGAAGCCGAGGGAGCTTTCACAGATGTTATCGTTTTGCAAACCGTGCTGGAAGAAGTCAAAAACAGGAGTTTGCCACTCTACCATCGCTTGATTGCGTTGACAAAAAACGATGGCAAGCGCTTCTACGTCTTCTTCAACGAGTTCAGATTAGAAACATACGTGCAGCGCGAAGCTGGCGAGACTATCAACGATCGCAATGACCGCACTATCCGCCGGGCTTGCGCCTGGTACAATGAGCACTTGCAAGAAGCAGTCAGTGGACGGAAGAGCGCGAGATGTCCGGCAGTCGTGATGATCAGTGACGATCGCGACAACATCCGTAAAGGCAAAGCAGAAAATGTTACGGCATATCCTTTACGTGACTACGTATCCCAGCTCCCGGATGCCGACAAGCTGCTCGACATGATTCCCGAACGTTCTTCCACAAGGGATGGCAAGGCCGAGCTGTTCTACCCGGACTACATGTCAATGAGCGCCATGCTCACAGGTGTGAAGGCCGGCACACTCCACCAAGGCATTTTCAACGTCTCGACATACAACTATCTTGAGGGTAGCGTGCACGTTCCCGCGTTCGACCGTCAACTCATCATCCAGGGAAGAGAGAACAGCAATCGAGCTGTTTCTGGTGACGTTGTCGTGGTAGAGGTGCTGCCGAAGAGCGAGTGGAAGGCGCCATCTTCGAAGGTTATTGAAGAAGACGAGGTGAACAAGAATGAAAACGCCGACAATGAGGACGAGTCGGAGGGCATCGTCACGGAGCAAGAACGCCGTGCTTTGCAGGAAGAAGTCAAAAAGACTCACTCAGCCGGCTTGGAGAACCAACCAAGACCAACCTGCCGCGTCGTAGGCATCATCAAGCGGAACTGGCGACAATACGTTGGCCACATCGACCGAGACTCTGTCCGTGGCGGATCCAAGAACGGGCAAGCACAGCAGACCGTCTTCCTCATCCCCATGGATAAGCGAGTTCCGAAGATTCGGGTGCGCACCAGACAAGCAGCCAGCTTGCTTGGCAAACGTGTGTTGGTTGCAGTGGACTCTTGGGGTCGTGATTCTCGTTACCCTGTGGGCCATTTCGTTCGTAGCTTGGGCGAGCTGGAATCCAAGGGCGCAGAGACAGAGGCTTTGCTGCTGGAGTGGGATGTGCAGTTCAGACCGTTCCCCAAGACTGTGCTCGACTGCCTCCCAGCGGAAGGACACGATTGGAAAGTACCTGCATCGATTGAAGATCCTGGTTGGCGTGGTCGTCGCGATCTCCGGGACAAAATTGTCTGCTCTATTGATCCCCCAGGCGCCAAAGATCTTGACGATGCTTTACACGCGAAGAAGCTTCCCAACGGCAACTTCGAGGTCGGTGTACACATTGCTGACGTCTCTAATTTCGTTCGACCCAACAACGCCATGGACAAAGAGGCCTCCTTGCGAGGCACGACGGTCTATCTTGTGGACAAACGCATTGACATGCTGCCTCATCTGCTTGGTACTGATCTTTGCTCGCTGAAACCTTACGTTGAGCGCTTTGCGTTCAGTGTCATCTGGGAGCTCGACCCCGAGTCAAACATTGTGAAAGCAGACTACACAAAGAGTGTGATTCGCAGCCGCGAGGCTTTCACCTACGAAGCCGCACAGCTTCGCATAGACGACAACTCGCAACAGGACGAGCTGACAGAAGGCATGCGCCATCTCATGATGTTCTCCAAGAAGCTCCGCGCCAAACGTATGGAGGCTGGTGCGCTCAACCTGGCATCTCCCGAAGTCCGCGTTGAAGCTGAGAGCGAGACTGCGGACCCCATCGATGTGAAGGTGAAGGAGTCTCTGGACACAAACCAGCTTGTCGAAGAGTTCATGCTTCTCGCCAACATCTCCGTCGCCTCCAAGATCAACGACGCATTCCCGCAAACAGCCCTCCTCCGTCGCCACGCCCCTCCACCAAAGACCAACTTCGAAGAACTGTCCAACCAGCTCAAGGTAAAGAAGGGCATGGAGCTCCGCACCGACTCGTCCAGAGCCCTGGCCGACAGCCTTGACGAGTGCGTCGAGCCCACCAACCCGTTCTTCAACACACTCGTCCGCATCCTCGCCACGCGTTGCATGATGAGCGCCGAATACTTCTGCGCCGGCACCCTTTCGCCGCCCGAATTCCGCCACTACGGTCTCGCCTCGGAGATCTACACCCACTTCACATCTCCCATCCGCCGCTACGCGGACCTGGAAGTCCACCGCCAACTTGCGGCCGCCATTGACTACGAACCCCTAGACGCCAGCCTGCAGTCCCGCAACAAGCTCGAAGGCGTCTGTCGTAACATCAACTTCCGCCACCGTAATGCGCAGCAAGCGGGCCGCGCCTCGGTCGAATTCTACGTCGGGCAGGCGCTCAAGGGCCGTGTGATCGAGGAGGACGGCTTCGTGATGCGGATTTTCAGCAATGGGTTCGTGGTGTTTGTTCCCAGGTTCGGTATCGAGGGCTTGATCAGGTTGAAGGACTTGACAGGCTCCGAGCGAGACGAGGTCGATGGCGTCTTCGATCAAGCGGAGTATAGGCTTGAGTTTGACGCTGCTGGGAAGGGCAAGAGGGCCGTCGAGTTGTTCCAAAAGGTCAAGGTTAGGATTGAGGATGAGTTGGAGGTTAGCACGGGTAAGAGGAAGATCAAGTTGAACCTCATCTAGATTGAAGATGGGGTGGATTGATCGATCAGCTCAATTCCCTTGCTTGTATGTACACATCTTCAATTTGCGCATGGCGCCGCATCGTCGTGATTACCAAGTGTCGTCACGTTCTTGTGGTTGCGATTTGTATTAGATTTTCTCACTGGAACTTCAAGCCTACAACTCTGGGTACTTTACATGTACAGACTTCATTCGTCCTCGGCCGCAATGAAATTGTAGATGGCCTAGCACTCTTCAAGATACGCCGCGAGTATTACAGTACACCTAGTCCTGCAATAGGCAGATTATCACGTGCGCTTCGGAGACAACCACAATGGCTCAAAAGGTATCCGTTCTTAGTGGCCCACACGGACTGTTGGAGGCTCCGCGTATCTATTGGCGGATCGGCAAGACGGAAGGGGCGGTTAAGATGGATGGCTCTCGTGGGATGTAATTAACTGAGACAGTTTGCCGGCAGTATCACCGACGGTTGTCCCAGTTGATTTATTTCTCAAAGGATGAAAGCGCACGTCCGTTTCTTCTGCTAGACTAGCTCCTTGAGACGGATTTTTAGATTGCAGAAGGGTCTCTTCTAGGCGCAGAAGCATGCATGTGATCGGCCGAAGGCTGGTCGTTCATCTTGGTCGGTGTGGTCGGTTAGTCGTGGTCTTCAACACGGCAGTTTGCATGGGCGTGCTGGTGTTGCTGTTTGTTTGAGGATGACCGTGGAATATGTAGACAGCAGGACGAAGAATAAACTCTTCATTCCGAAGGAGGACCAGACCTGTTGAAGACAAATAGACAGGTGGAGAGGGAATCACAAATTGATGTTGTGATAAGGCACGCGGCCTCTACCCAAAAACCCACAACCCTCGGCGCCGTGCAGAATGCCTTTGGGGAATAAATTAATTGGGACAGAACACCAGCGACGATCGCCCAATCTGTCCCAGTGTATCGACGTGGACACTGGGTGGTACTACCTCAGAATGCATGTGCTGGCTCTGTTCGCTTGCCCCTCAGACGAACGACTAAGGTACACTTCGGTGCCCCTTTCCTTTTCCCATTTCCTTCCATTGTTTCCTTGGGGGGACTGGCCAGGCACATACAGTCTTGTAATCTTCATGTTCTTATCTTAATCGTTTTAATTTTTTGCTGCCGCCGGCCACCACCTCACAACATAGTGTTGCCGTCCAGAAGGTCATTACATATTCTTGTCGTCGCCGTCGATCACGTGTAAGTACCTGCCTGCCAATGTCCTTCCCTGCCCCTCACAGCCCCTCTCCTCTCCTCTCCGTCCCCGATCGATGCGGGTCTTTTCCCTTCAGCCTTCTACTACTGCTACTACTATGCGGCGCACTTCACAAGCGAGCGATGCCTGCACGTGAGTGTAGTCCCGCAGTAGTCTTCCCTCTATCTCTTCCTTTCCTCCTCCTCCCTCTCCCTCCTCTCACTCTTCTTCTCGCACACATCCTCTCCTCTCTCCATCCACCCACGTCGCTGTCTCTCTGCGACTTCTGCCTTCACCACCCGTCCTCTGCTCGCAGAAGCTAGGATGCTAACTGCACTGTCAATTGAACACTACAGTTTCTCGACCTTCACCACCTTGGTCTACCGCCCGCCCTGCGGAGGAATCGCCCTAGATGTCTACAACTACTCATGAAGACACCGTTGTTGGCCGTACCGATTCGCCAGTCGACGCCCTATACGCAATCCCATATATCCCTCAGTGCTATGACAACCAATGCCCCGACGAGTCCGCTCTTCGTCTCGTCCAAGCATACGCCCCAGAGCAGTGGAAAGACAGCAACGGCAAAATTAAATTCAAGCGTTTCACCGAAGGCATAACCAACACTCTTACAAAGGCCACGATCGAGTTTCCAGGCAACACACTTTCGGATGTCGAAAAGAGTGCTATCCTGATAAGAGCATACGGAAAAGGAACGGATGTCTTGATCGACAGACAGAGAGAGCTCAACTCCCACACACTGCTGGCCAGCAGAGGTCTTGCCCCGGCTCTTCTGGCGCGGTTCGAAAATGGCTTAATGTACAAATTCGTGGAAGGAGACGTATGCTCCCCGGAGGACTTGAGGAAGCCTGAAGTCTATCAACAGGTTGCAAAACATCTGGGAGAGTGGCATGGCTCGCTGCCCATATCCGCCATCAGCTCATACCCGCAGACGAATGGAAAGACTCCTGGCCAGAAGAGTGCCCAGGCTACGGACAAACAGCCCACGCCTACACCAAACACTTGGACTGTGGTCTCCCAGTGGATCGAGGCGCTACCCACAGACAGCCCGGAGAAGACTCAGAGACGAGAGCATCTGCGCACTGAGTTCGAGTCGATTGTTGCCAAGTTCTCTGACGTTCCAGGCCTGTTTGGCAAATCATACGTCTTCTCGCACTGCGACTTGCTCTCTGGCAATGTCATCGTTCAGCGCCCTTGCGGCGAGCCCAAGAACTCCTGCTCGCACCCAGTTGCATTCATCGATTACGAATACACCACACCTTCACCAGCAGCCTTCGACATCGCAAACCATTTCGCCGAATGGGCTGGCTTTGAATGCGACCACGCTGCTGTGCCAACCAAGTCCCAGCGCCGCGACTTCCTCCGCCACTACGTCACAAGCTTCTACGACAACGCCATCTCCGAGAAAGGCAACGTAGCGATGGAGATCGACTTGCGCGCAGCCATCGACCAACTCTACGACCAAATCGACACATTCCGCGGTGTGCCTGGATTTTACTGGGGTGTCTGGGCGCTGATCCAAGCGGAGATCTCGCAAATCGACTTCGACTACGCTTCGTATGCTGAGATCCGCCTTGGCGAGTATTGGGCGTGGAAAGCTGAGATGGATGGCTCTCGGGCCGAGAAGGGAGAAGAGATGCCCCTGCGCGAGCGACGCTGGGCTGAGGAGTGAGCAGCTGGGCTTTTGACCGGTTCGCACAGAGTCGAACAATGTCGCTGTTTGGTGTTGTCTTTGCGTTGGTGGCAGTGGTAATGGAAGCTGGGACGACGCGCTGGCCGCGGTTTCAACAGCGTGGACCTGTTGGGTACTTTGGACAGGACGGAATCCCCATCAGCACTCAGGCATGAGAGCGAATACCCGCACACGAGGGAGGAAAAGCCGCTGTTGTGAAAAGACGTCTCTTAACGAGGCACAGAAGAGGAAGGAAACGGCAACGGATGAAAGCAAAAAGGAACTCATACCTTTGGAAAAAGCAGCTTGTCAGAAAGGAAGAGGGCGAGCGACCTGTGCTGTCTCCTTTATTTTTTACTTTCATTCTTTGTCTTCCCTGTTGACTACCTTAAAAGAAAGACCCTGGACTAAGAAGGCTCTCGATATCGCCTTCGAGCTTATACATTTATTCCCTTTTTTGTTTCTCGAGGCGAGGGTGGATTAACAATTTGTCCCGCCGCGCCCTGGCGGGAAAAAAGCAAGAGAAAAGCATTGGAACATGACCGCCTTGTCGTCCTTTTTGGGGAAGAGAAGGGGAAAGATAAAAAAAGACTCGGGGGTGTATATAAGTTATAACAAAGAGGATTGCCCATTCGCTTCATCAACAGTTCTCCGCCTTTCACTTTTTCCAACTCCAATGAACTTATGTGGATACCGCTTTTCCATCTCTCAAGTCTCGAGTGTGTTCGGTCGGGTTGTTGATTTGATCAAGCTCAACTTAGCTGTAGATCACACTGCCAATCATGACCGAGCGATGATATTCAGGGCAAGTAAGAGTTCGTCAACACACGCTCTCCATCCATGCTAATACCTCCGAGTTCATTTGAGATCACACTTTTGTTCATCTCTAGAAGCTGGGTAGGACTGGGAATTCAACGTCCCACTAGAACGTCAATGTTGATACGATGATGTCCTTTGCACCATCACAGAACTTGCGATGAGGTGGACCATCTTGAAACTCGCTACTAACCACTACCAAGTTGAAGTGGCCTGTTGGTGATTGAGTACATGGTGCATAATTCGGGATCATAGCGACCGATTTCATTTCGGTTCTTCTAGAGTCGTGTATAATCGTAGTGTTGTACATGTAGACATTGTAGAATGTCGTTGTCTGGAAGTCCCATTTCAAACCCCTTCTTCGAGACTCTCACTCTCATTTTCGTCACAGCCTCTCGTAGAGCAGAGCGCCGCCCCTTTCCTTCCTGCTTCTACGTGACATAAGGCTGGTAAACCGTGCCCTGGACCAAGGACCTCTGGTAGAGCTTCTTGTTGAGGTACCTGAGGTGGAACTTCAGCCCGATGGTGGCCGAGATGGCGACGACCGCGCAGACCATCATGAGGATGAAAGCGAGCTGGTAGCGAGGGTTGTCGGACTCCCTGAAGAAGTAGGGCGCGATCACATTGCCGACCTGGCCGAGCACGTTGCACAGCGCGACCGCGATGGCGCGGTTCTCCGGTGTGCGGCCCATGGTGCTCGACACCCACGTGCTAATCATCGAGAGACAGTCAAGCAACTTACCCAAGAGACAGGATCATCACAGCAGTCTGGTAGTGATCTTTGTCGTCGTCGAGATTCAAGTCCTCTTCGAGGGTGTTGAGACGAGCCTGTGCAATACTTGCACGATCGAGGTAGTTGAATAGATAGAGAGTCCAGAGACAGGGCATGAGCGTCATGTCGAGACGTCTGACGAGTTTCTTCTCAAGAGTCCTCCACTCAGGAATACCCAAGGCATCGATCTGGTCTTCAGGACTGGGGATGGATGCTGCTTGCTTGTCCAGAGCCTCTGCGTCGACAAGTGCCTCGCTCTTCTCCTTCAAGTTTTCACCTGGAGTCTCTGCCGACATCCTGGTCGGCGGGAGGGAAGCATCGTTCCCCTCCACGTGCTGAGGTGTGAATTTGTTGTCTGCCATTGAAAATATTCGCCGGCAAGGATGTTGGGGGGCGACTGGAACAGGCGAAGATGGTGGGTGTGCTTGCTGCTCCAAGACCGTGGCCGACCAAGACCAGAACGCAACCTTTCTTATACACAACGAGCTTATCAAGCTCTCATGTCCGGAGAAGTAATACATTGCCAGGCATGGGCATGATTAGCAAATCCTCAGATCCCACACGTGCCATGCCGGAGACGCTCGCGACTGGGAACCAATGGAGACGGTGGCAATACACTCTTTCCAAGTCTTTCTCCCACATGGCTCCATGAAGTCTCCACGATAATCGTCTCTCCGAGACACGAAAATCCACAATACATGCCAACGAGCCCTCTCTCCCTCGTTTCCACCCCCAGACCCCAACAATGGGCAGCCTGGGGGTGGAACGTTGACTGTCTCCAGAGTCTTGGGGCCATGAGGTTGTATTCTTGGTATAGATATGTGTGGGTCTGTCGTCGGGCGGTTGGTCGGTTTACCGCAAAAGGCACAAGCAGATTGCGCTCTTGATGAGAAAAGCGTTGAAAGAAGGCATATCGTGCGGTGGATTCTTGAATCATGAGATGCCCGGAACCTGATCGTGCGATTACTTGATGTTGCACATCATCCAAGCATTTTTGGGATCCGTGTTGACGGTGCGACTTTTGTCCGGCTGCAGGCTTCTCCCTCATCTGTTAGCGATGCTCTTTTCTCCTTTCTGTCACGACTCAAGACTCAATTCATGCCCATTCACCATCCATACCGGTGATGTTCTGTTACATTGTTTGTACCCGGCCAGATTTGGAAAGGACATGAACTTCACAAGAGTGGTCCGCATCAGCCTTGCAAGGCTTTGCAGGGCTGGTGGCTGAAAAAGCACTTGACTACCCTGCTTCTACCCATACGCCAAGGAGCTACAACAGATGCGCCAAGTTATCAGACACATGTCGATAGCGTTACATTCGACTCGACGGCAGACTGCATCGGGATAGATGGCAGTCCGAGGTGCTCGCTTCGGCTGAGACGACACCGGTGGGTGTGAGGCTCTGCATCGTGAAGGGTTTGTCGCTTACCAACATGCGGCTCGCACTCGGGGAACGATTCCTGTTGAGCCGCACGAGCACAGAGTCCTTGGGACTGGCAGTGCATGTAAGCGGTTAGTCGAATCTGCGCGCTCTTGAAGTGACACTCTCGTTGGTGGGACGGCTGTTTCCAGATCTGCAGTCTTTGATGTGAGCACTACGAATCTGGAATATCGCAGAGAGCTAGACACCACTGATCCATCTGGAGGCCATGCTCTAGATGGCATCACTGCGGATTTTCAAGACAGACCTTCAAATATGAGCACTGGGAACCTGCCTTACCACCGAGATGGACGCTGAGATCCAATCAGGACGCCTCTGTGACAGCGAAAGTGGAACCTTCTTCAGCACCCCGATTCCCCGACCAAGACTATGCGATAACTATTCATTACCATCAATGGTCAATAATGATGGGATAAGGATAAAACAAGAATGGACAAACCGACATTTCGCAACTTTACCAGAAAAACACCGCCTGTTCTTCCCCCTCTCTTATCCTCCTTGCCTCATCAAAAATCCCCACGACCAAAATGCAAGTCCCGAGCCTTGCGTCCTCCATCCTGCTCCTTCAACCCCGCCTCCTCCTCAACCCCAGTGAGAAGGTTGGTCGCGTTTCGGATGTGCTGAACAGCCGTCAAGATATCTTTCAGGGTGACGGTGGAATTCTTCTTGCTCCAGCCGAGAGTAGTAGGAAGGCGTTCGTTTTCTGTTGCATTCGTCGAGTCAATCATTACATCCACAAAACAAAGAAGGGCAAGTCTTGTCTCGCACTCGTGTGACAAACGCAGAATATACTCACCGAAAAAGTACTCCACCAGCGCCCGGTCCGCCGTCCCTTTGTCCGAGTCTCCAAAAGCAATGATCGGCGCCGCGAGTTCTCCCAAGCTGAACTGCTCCATGGTGGCGGTGAAGGTGTAGTTTGGGTTGAAAGCGCGCGAGTCGATTTGGCGAGCGAGCTTACTGTTGGCGAGTTGTTGGGCCGAAAGCAAGCTGGTTGTCCAGAAGGATTTGGATGAGGCGAAGGTGGATGGGTTGAAGAGGTGGTTGTTGCCGTAGTATGCATCCATGCGGCTAGGGCAGAAAGTTCAGTTCCTGGTGCTTTCATGCCAATGCCATGAATTCTGGAAATCGGGATGAACATACCTAAGACTGGCGTCGTGTTCGAGCACGTTGTGGCGGTTGAGTTGATCGCTGCGAACGATGTTCGTTAGCTTAGGTTCCACCTCCATGTTGACATGGAACAACAGGACCACATCGTCTCGCACAGAACTTACAGCGTGAACCAAGTCGCATTCGGATCCGGATTAGCAGGCAGAGCCATCTTGAACATCGTCTCCGACAACGAAGTGTCGAAGTTGAGACCGTCCTGCAACGCTTTGATAACGACGTCTTCGGTCAAGTTCAAGCCGTCACGATGAAGGAAGCCGTGGTTCGCCAGTGTGTTCATCATGGGGCATGGGCCGCGAGCTGTTGTGGGAGTCAGTGCGCTGTGCAACAAAAGAGAGTCGACCTCGACTTCTTGCAATGTCGCATACCATCGCTATCCAGAGCAGGATGCCATTGGCCGGGCTCTAGGTTCTGCTGTGCAGTTTGAAGGGCAAGGATTGAAGGTAGACATGGAAGCATAGCGACCATGTGAAGCACGATGTTCTTGCGGGGCATAATAACTGTTGAGCGGTCGTGAATGGATGTTTGGGAAGGTCTGATTTGAGGAAAAGTAGCGGTGTCAATGCCAGACAAACCATTTCCTATATACCTTCAGAGCCGTGAGTTTCACACAGCCCGGACATAATACATCCCTCAATGCGAGGAGTACGACATCAAAACAGTTCTACCGGTCTCCAGTTCTAGCCAAGCAGCCAATAAGCAAAAGCCGATTTGATCGCGACACGGTCTTTCATCCTCGCGAGCAATGCGAAGGACTCGTAAGCTCCAATGAGAGCTTTGTGATTAGTCTTCTCCGATAGTTTAGGGACTTTGTGAAACTAACGAGCAAGTGTTAGCAGTAGCCGTGGAACAAGGTCTCCTTTCCTGTGTGCACAAAATTCGCGAGGAATGCGAAGGGCTCGGGCTTTTGTACGAGCGAGGTTCGGGTTCGGGGTTCTAATACATAAACTGCGGGAATTCATCGATCCTTATTCAAGTTTCTCGTACACTATATCACTGGTGGTTAGTGGCAGATCGCAGGATGATGCACAAGATAGTACGATATCGGTCTTTGCATAATTGGTGGGATATCAACAAATCATTGATCTACAGTCTTCCGAACCGTTCTACAGATCCTTCGGCGGCCTCGTCGCCACAGTTGCAAGATCTCCGTTAACAGTCTTCATGACTTTCCCCAATCCCCCATGGTCGTAATCCTTTTCGTTCCACTGATCTTTGTGATATTTGACCCTCTCACTCGGCCCTTCCCCATCCTCCTCCGCCGCACGCTCCAGACTCAGAGTAACGAAATGGTTGACGTCAAAAGTCTTGGGAGACAACCGCGGAGTCCAGGCTCGCTTCATTTTGAACACGATTGAGGCTGGGATGTCGGAGTTGGCGCTTGCTTGTGTTGACGAAACGACTTCGACGGCTTTGGTGGTGCTGCTTTTCATTACCGCTGGGATCCCCCACCACTGGCCTGCGATTTTGAAACGGGTGTCGCAGTCTTTTGATGGGTTTGAAGTCAGCTTCCGATCGATGGTATGGTATTTACAACCGAAGTGATACGCGTCCGATGGCTTCAGACCGGATGTGGAAGGAAAAGATGTGTACTCACAAGAGGCAATATCGTCGTACACCGCCTTCTTCGCATAAACCCTGATATCCCGGTCGCCAGTAGAACCCTCGTCGTTGGTCCCGGAGCCAGAGTAAAGTCTCACGATCGAGTCCAAGATATGTTGACGCTCGGTGGATAGTTGGATCGAAGCCGAAGGGTTAGGCTCATAGTCTTCGTTCAAAGGAGCACTCGTTGCCTCGGAAGACCGGGAGTTGTCGTCGGTGGATTGTTCTTGCTGTTGTCTTTCGCGGAGTTCGTAGGTCTGAGGGATCGATGGGTCGAGGGGTTGGTGGGCTGTTTGGCGGAGTTCGGAGGCGGATGGCATTGTCGCTGTTGCTGTTTCTCGATGGAATTGATACGATGTCTTATTCGAGTAAGTGGTTCCGTAAGCGAAATGATTATCGGGAGAAGGCTGGAAGGTTCAAAAATGTCGCGTGTCATATACATATTCGATTTCTATGCCTGTGGTTTTTGACCGTTTCATCAACGTCATCTCGACATCGATGACTTTGAAGCGAGATCGACATTCCTCGTCCGTCAAAGCAGCGGTAGGAACACCTGGCCAACTCAAAGGCCGATTCATCTCGGACCATCATATTTGTTCACTTCGCTCTTAGCAGCATATTGTAATAGAGAACTAGAGAGTTCGAGAAAGGATGGCGCTGAGTCCTTGACTGTGTAGGGTTAGGGTTGGGGTTTTATCTCAATCGATTATCTCCCCATATTTCCATTGTGAATATCCCAATCAACTCTTGAACGATTGATTGATAGTAACGAGCATTTGGAATCAACCGACTTGGTATAACACCATCGATTGCCCCATCGATCAGTGCTACTATCGATTTATCGATGGACACGACCATCCAGCAGCTTCATTGTCTTTCAAGGCTCATGGATATCACAGATAACATGGATAGAAGATACAGTTCTTCAGCCGAGAGAGAAAACTTCACTTGAGATCGATCGAGGTCTTACTAGATAGTCATCATAAGAAAGATTTCATGGCCCGCGTTTTATATCGTCTAACAATGCTGACGGGCAAATACCTAGATAAGTCCTGCAACCTACCGCATCTCAACCAACATCCCCATAGGCTCCTCCAACAACACTCTAACCCGCTCCGCACACCTCGCACACTCGGCGCCATCAACAACCCTGTGATCCGCACTCCAGCTAAGAACGAGCTCCTCCCTCTTAACCAACTCATCGTTCTGGTCAAACGCCGGCACGACCCTACTGCGACCCACACCAAGGATAGCGACTTGTGGTTCGCTGATGATAGGTGCCACGACGCCGCCACCGACCGAGCCGATGTTGGAGATGGTGAAGCTCGCGCCGCTGAAATCACCCGGCGCCAACTTGCCTGTGCGGGCTTTCTCCGAGAGCTCGCGCAGCTGCTGGGCGATCTGCGCGATGCTGAGGTCTTGCACGTTGCGCAGGACGGGTACGAGCAGGCCCGAGGGGGTGTCGACTGCCACGCCGAAGTTGTGGGCGCTGCGGTATGTGAGGGAGGGCTTTTTGGGGTCGGAGGTGGTGTCGAGGGCTGAGTTGAGGAGGGGGTGTTTTTGGAGGGCCAGGCTGGTCGCTTTGATGATGAAGGGGAGGTGGGTGAGTTTCTCTGTTGTTTTTGCTGCGTTTAGGCGCTTGCGGGTTGCTGTCACTGCAGTCATGTCGGCGCTGCTGGTGTAGAGAAAATGGGGGATGTTCAAGGATTTGGTCATCAGCTTGAACATTTGCGTTTGCACGGGTGTTAGGGGGAGTTTTTGGTCTTGCTGCTGTGTCGTTGACGCTGGTGTTGATGTGCTGGGTGTGCTCGAGGACTGTTCAACCTCTGGTTGTTGTGTCTTTTGCGAAACGAATCGATGTACGTCCTCCTTCGTGACTCTTCCATCTCGGCCAGTGCCTGTAACGTCCGAGATGTTGACGTTCATCTCCTTGGTCAAGTGCCTCACGGCGGGCGTCGCCAACGAGCCGAAGTCGCCCTTCCCGTTTCCATTGCGACCTTTTGTTTGAGTCTGTGTTTGTGTCTGTGTCTGTGCCTGCGTCTCTTTCTCTGCAACACCATTCTCCACAATCTTCCCCTCCACTTTCTCCGCGCCATCCTCCACATCTTCCCCATCCATGTCAATGTCGACCAAAGGCTTGCCGGTCACAGCCATATCGTCAGGCTCATAGTATAGTTTTTTGATAACGCCATCGAAAGGGCTGGTGATCTCCACGCTCGCTTTGTCGGACTGGACCTCGCACAGCTTGTCGAAGTGCTCGACGCGTGCGCCGGGTTGGACGAACCATTGGATCAATTGGCACTCTGTGATACCTTCGCCTATGTCTGCCAGTAGGAAAGGCTTGACTACATCGAGGCGGGACGAACGGTGGAAAGCGCGTCGCCTTATTGGGTTGTGTAGGAGTGCGCGGTTGGTGAGCAGACGGCTGATTCTGGGCTTGGAGAGGGACATGTTGATTTCGAAGATGCGTCTTTGTCTTTGTGGGAATGACTGGAAGACGAGTGGCTAGGGTCGCTACATAATTTCTCTCAAAGGCAGATGTGGTGCGTCTTGTTTACTGCGTGTCAATGGCTTTTGTGTGGTAAGCCGAGTGTCCTGGGCGGTTGGTCGCGGCTGGTCGGCCTTGGATTCTTATCGATGCCGAGGATGGAGATTGTGTTAAGCCGAGTGTGCTCAATTTTGTTGGACGGTCTCTGATAATTATTGTTCAATCGATGAAGATACTTTACATTGTGTGGTGATCTGTGACAAAGAAATACGTGTGAGCTTACTTGCCTCGCGCCGGCGACAATCCAGCTCCAACTCGTACCATAAGGAGCTTTACTCGCCATTTATACCTAGAAAGTATCCATCAAGAACCTTATTCGCAAGGTTGGGCTTCGTGTCAACGTGCATCTCGCCGACAATGGATCTCGCTTGTTGCCTGTACGCGACGGTACTACGCCAACAGGCATGTGAGCAGGTAAAGTAGGTAGGTCATTCAAAATACCAGAAATTTCATTTCCTCTTCGTAGAGATTTGTAGGCCTATGCTCATAGCGCGTCTGTGGCAGCAACCAGCCATGATTGTATTTCCAATATCATCCAAGTCGATAGTACATTTCCTCCAACAGTCCAATGTTATCACAGTTTTGATCCACCTACACCCAAACGCCAAACATCGCTTGTCTTTTTACGTGCTGAAAGAGCCCAATCATTCCCGCTAATCCTCCCAAATACTCTTCCTCGCCTTTTCCAACTCGTCCTTCTTCTTCTGCTCCTCCGCCTTGGCAGCATCCCGCTTCTTCTTCTCCTGCACCCTCATGGCCTGATCGTACTTCCTCTCTTCCTCCGTACGCCGGGGCGGCCTCTGACCCAGCCCGGCGGCGATCAATCGTGCGGCAGTTGATGTCGTCTTCTCGGGTCGCTTATCGGGCTCCCCAGCATTGCTGCGTCCTGTTGGTGTGCTGCTTCGACCGGCGCCGGTGGCAGCGCCGTCTACGGAGCCATTCATGCCGTAAGGCGGTCCTGTCTGATAAGGCGAGTTGAAAGCTGTGGCTTTTGTCTTGACGGTTGGAGATGCTGGGGTTGGAGGAGGAGGGCTGGGCGCTGATATAGGCAGGTCGGGTTTTGCGAGCGGCGGGACTGACTCGTCTTTGTGAGACGTCGATGTCGAGTTGGCTGGTATTGGGTTTGTGAGGATTGTGGGTGCGTGTGCTTCGGGAGAGATGGTGAGTTTGTCGAGGGAGGATTGCAACGCGGAAGCAGATACCGATGTGGAGGTCATGTTCTTGATTCTTGATGGAGTGTGGAGGATTCGACTGGACTGGAGTGCTAAGGCTGTTAGATTGGCTTGGGCTAAGAACTACTAATTATGTACTTGTGCAGACGACATGTCATTCTTATAGAAGATGAGTTTTCGTAGATGCGCAAGCTGTACGCGTGTATTAATAGAAGACGGTCTCGAACACTGGTGAAGCAAGGATGGCACGATGAAGGTCAATATTGTGGAGAGAGCTGTCGTGGCTTCCAATTCTTCCGTCGGCGGCGACGTCAGACGAGTGTTTTGATGACTTGAGAAGGGAAATTGTACAGCATTATTGATGTTTTTGCAATTGTCTTATCGATACTGTGCGTCTCTCACTCTCATTCTTGCATATACACCAAGCATTAATATCGTCTTCGCATATGACACATTACATCTTAACCAAGAGCGTGCAAAAGAGCCTCATACAGGTATCAACACCCGAAGTCGGCGATCGTCATGGCTTATTCCCGAGGCTCAGCGTATCAATTGTCGGAGTGTTTGGTCCATGCAATAATGCTACAAATAACGTCTACCACTGTTTTATAACTACGACTCGTCCTGCCATTTCTCACCCTCACAGTCAATCGATCAAACCAAGCCTGCCATGGCTCCCATTCGAGGCAGTCCGGCTTTAACGAGAGCAACGCTACAATCACATCGTAGCTCAACACGACCCTTCTCTTCCTATAGAGCTCTTCAATCCTACGAAGACACCGTTCAAAATCTCCGAATCGGCAAGCATACTCGTGTCATCTACCAAGGCTTCACTGGCCGAGTCGCCACGGGTAATGCCAAAGACAGTCTGGCATACGGCACCAACATCGTAGGCGGAGTGACTCCGGGCAAAGAAGGAGAGCATCTTGGCCTGCCGCTGTTACCCGACCTTAGGAAAGCAAAGGAACAGCTCAAACCCGATGCTACTGCTGTATTCGTTGCCGCCCCACACTGCGGCAAAGCCATCGAGGATGCAATCGAGGCGGAGATTCCTTTAATCGTCGCTGTTGCCGAACACATACCCTTACACGATATCCTGAGAGTCAGTCGAATTCGCCCTTGAACATCGGCTTGCTATGTTGACACGACACAGGTGACCAGCATACTCAAAACTCAATCTAAGTCCCGCTTAGTCGGTGCAAACGCCCCGGGAATCATTGCACCTATAGGCCATTGCCGGATCGGATTCCAGCCGTTGCCTACTTTCGCCCCTGGTCATGTAGGAATCGCCGCAAAATCAGGAACACTATCTTACGAAGCAGTGGCGTCTGTCACACGAGCCGGTCTCGGTCAAAGTCTGTGTATCGGCATGGGCGGAGACATCGTAGCGGGTACCAATCTTGTCGACTCTCTCAAAGTCTTTGAACATGACCCCGAGACCGAGGGCATCATCCTGATCGGAGAACTGGGCGGATGGGCAGAAGTTGATGCTGCGGAATGGATCAGAGACTACAAGAAGAGAGTCAAGAACCCCAAACCGATCGCTGCTATCCTGGGCGGCGTTCACGCACCTGCAGGTCGAATCATGGGCCATGCTGGTGCTTGGACGTCGACAGGCGAGAAGACTGCAACGGAAAAGCTTAAGATCTTGCAAGACGTTGGAGTCACCATGGTCGACCACCCTGAGAAATTCGGCAAAGTGATGAAGACACTTCTGGGCCAATCGGGCAGAGACCCCAACAAGATCATCCAGGATGCCGCTCAGCAAAAGCGCGGATACCACACTTCTACTAGACGGCCGCTGGCGGAAATGCAACGACGAGCCAGGCAAGCCATGCACCAAACACGAAGTCTCATCCTTAAATCTGACCAAGCACCCGCGGTCCTTGAACCATACCTGTCCCCAATCGAAGGTCTCTCAATGACACAAGACGATGCCCCTAAAACCGGATCCTCTTACATCTCCGTAACAATCGACCGCACCGCCCGCCAACCCGCCCTGGCCACAGCCCCAACCTCCGATCCCTCGCAACTCCGCCACCGCATCAAACTCTTCCCCTACTCCTACCTTGAAGGCCCCACGCCAGAAACCCTCCGCGCAGCCCTCGCCCACGCCCAACTCGACGCCGCCCCACCCGCAGCTTTGGCCCAAACTACCGCCCTGCTTACCGCCCTCAGCAAAATGCACACCGAGAAAGAGGCCATTACTCTCGGCGGCGCAGTCTCCATTTCTCCCAAAGGCAACGGCAATTTGATCCTGCATGCCTCAACCCTACACTTCCAATTCGACGATTCGGCCTTCAAATCCGCCAACCGCCAACAAGACATCTCCACTCTCCGCCAACCCGCCACAGAAGACCAGGACGAAGTCGAAGCCGAAGCCGACGGCATCGTGTACGTGCGCCTACACCCGGGCAATCCAGCCGCCAACATCGGCACGCTGGTCAACGGCGCGGGCCTAGCGATGAACACCATCGACGCCCTCCAACTCTACGGCAGCAAAATCAACACCAACGCCAACACCACCAGCGGCCTAGCCTCCAACTTCCTCGACACAGGCGGCAAAGCAACGTCCGCGACCGTCAAAAAATCCTTCGAACTCATCCTCCGCGACCCGCGCGTCAAAGTCATCTTCGTCAACATCTTCGGCGGTCTGACAGACGGCGGCATGATCGCCGAGGGGATCCTGCTCGCTTTCAAAGAGGTCGATATGAGAGGCGTGCCTGTTGTTGTGAGGATCAGGGGCACGAATGAGGAGGTGGGCCAGAGGATTATTGCGGAGAGCGGGCTTGGGTTGGAGGCGTTTGATGGGTTTGAGGAGGCGGCTGGGAGGGTTTTGGAGATTGCTGCTGGGAGCCGGAGATGAGTTGTTTGGCTAACTGGTTCGATACATGTGTTCTCGTCTCAGCGGCTCTGTACATACATATATACATTGGCTGCGGTGGATGCGGCACGGGCGTTTCAGGTAGGTAGGTAGGTGGTACCGCTTTAGAGCCGTTTTGGAGAAGAAGTTCAGACATCGCTGGCAACATATCTCGATGGTTTGCTTTGTCGAACTCAGCGCGGTTGTGTTGTATGAGGTGGGTATTACCATGTTAGAAATCCTTCATTGAAGAAGCAGAGATTTCGCTCTCATAGCATCTCTCGGTGGTGCAATATGTTGGAATCAGCGCGGGCGGGTCAGGTATCACCGTGTCAGAAACACTTCATTGCAAGAAGCCGACGAGTCGCTCTCAACTCCTTTCAATGGCGCCACGTGTCGGAATCTGCGCGGAGGGATCAGGTACATGCATGGTGGAGGAGTGCAATGGTACCAATAAATCTGTCCCCTTGAACGCAACGCGAAGCCACGCAAGGTGAGTTCCCGAAGTGGTACTTGCAGAAGTTCTTCTGGCCATCGCCGCGACCCTCAAGTCCACACACGAAGCCTACATGTATCAGTGATGTAGTAAAACGAAAAGATGCGCAAATATTCGCATGGCATTGTACATTTCCCTAGTCGGACCATGTATCGTACAGTCCTCATATTTTTTTACACAACAAAGCTGGCTCCCTACTGGTTCTCGCCGCTCTTGCCCTCCTCCTTCTGCTCGTCCTCGAGCATTCCCCTCCTGCCCTCCACAGTAAGATACAAGCTCTTTCCAGCCGACTCAAGAGTGTTGGTAACACCCGCACCAACACCCTGCAGCATGGCCACGAGCTGTGCCCGCAAGCCGCCCAGGCCACCCTCAATGCTGCCGACCCACTTGGCGCCCTCCATGTCGAACACCTTGCCCTCGACTCTTGCGCCCAGGAACATCAGCTTCTTCAGGCCAGTCTGAACTTCGGGCTCGTGGTAGCTGGGAGAAACCCTCCTCTTCGGCGCGGGGATTTGCTTCGAAGGCGCCAGAATGGACAGGGCAGCTTTTACGTGTGCGGGGCTGACGCTGGGGAGGGTCAGGATGGCCATGGGGCCCGAGAGCAAGGGCTCCAGGCCGTGTTGCAGCTTGACGCTCTTTGATGCGTAGTATGCGTTTTTCGACAGACCATGGTTGAGGGTGGGATCGCGGTTCGTCGGCTTGGTGTCGTGGATTGGGGTGCTGGAGGCGACTTTCGGGTCTGTGGGCTCGTTGACGGGCGGCTCGTTCAGGTATTTCGGGTCCCAGAATTCCACCACTTTCAGCGCCGAAGCGAAGATACCGGTCTGCACGATCTGTAGCTTGGAGCTTTGGCCGACGAAGGTCTCGTCGCCATTGCGCGCCAGTTCTTCGTCTGCTTTCCTGAGCGCGTTGGCCAGTTCGCGGCGCATGCCCGTCCATTCTACGGCTTTGATGTTGTTGTGTTGGAAGAGAAGCATAAGAGGTGACGAGCGCAGGACGGACTGGTATTGGCGGTGGAGTTGCGACTTGCGGAACTCAGGAGGCTTGTAGGAGGGCGGCTGGGTGGGAGGGTAGCGCGAAATGGGCCGTGATACTTGTGTCATCTGCTCTATGGGCGGCGCAGGCGTGGTTGCGCTGGCCGTGGCGGCGGAAGCGTGTCGACATTGCCAACAGACATATTGTGGTGCTGGGTTGATGGAGAGGCGTAGTTGCTTCGAGGCCGGTTGGAGGCGTAGTCTGGGAGCCATGTTGGGGTGTTGTTGTGAGCGTTACTGTGGGCGTGGATGTTTTATGTTCGGAGATCCAGCAAAAGCGACAGACAAACACAAGGAGAGAAGAGCAATCCAATGCTTCCCAATGACCCAGATCAGCACGTCGCTCTAGCCCGGGCGTGGAGTGAAGTCGCAAGAAAGCTGGACGGGAGACGAGTGTGGCACTTCCGTTGTGGCTTGTGCAACGCCGCAGTCCGTTCTGTTCGACTCACAAACCCCACTCCAAGATCGTCACGAATCAATGCATTTAATTGTCAGATCTGGGCCCATTTGACGTATCTTCACGACATGTCCTTTGCTGGATAATTATGAGAAACACGATTCACATACATAACTGGATTACTGGCACTTTCTTCTGCAGCTGAATCAGCACACCATCTTATATCGTCGACCGACTCCACAGCCATTGGGAAACACGATTCAGGATAAACCGAACATGTCTGCCAACGCAAAGCACCCCGGTTACATTTCTGTGACTCCACTGTTGAAGCAACTCGCTACCCTGACTGGAGCATTGCAGGCGACACCCAAGGAAATCGCCGCAGCCGTTACATTGGTCTTCGAGGACAGGATATCGCCAATCCAATTCTCGTTGCTACTATGGGCTCTCCACACGACTGGCATGGACCACAATCCAGAGGTCCTCGCTAGTACCGCCAGCTACATGCGTTCTGCCGCTGCACAGGTCGATCGTAGTGCTTTGAGATCTGCCGTTGCTTCCAAAGCGAAGCCCGAAGGCAACTACCGGGGTGGACTGGTGAGTTCTTCTTGGAAGGCGTCTACCACATGTTGATTTGTACTGAACCCACCCTTCTAGTGCGACATCGTTGGTACTGGCGGCGACGGCCACAACACCTTCAACATCTCCACCACCTCTTCCATCGTGGCCAGTTCTCTGCTCATGATGGCGAAGCATGGCAACAACTCGTCGACTTCGCTATCCGGCTCCGCAGATCTCCTGCAAAGAGCCCCCAACCCGCCTATTATCAGCGCCACCACGGCTGAGAACCTGCCTTCAATCTATGCGCAGAGCAACTACGCCTTCTTGTACGCCCGCGAATGGCACCCCGGCATGAAGTACGCCGCGGCCGTCCGCAAGGAAGTCCCCGTCCGGACTATTTTCAACTTGCTCGGCCCACTGGCCAACCCTGTGCATGACAGTGGCCTGATCGAAGCCCGTATCCTGGGCGTGGCCCGTAAAGATATTGGCGTCAACTTCGCCGAAGCATTGCGCCTCAGCGGCGCAAAGAAGGCGCTCGTAATCTGCGGTGACGAGAATCTCGACGAGTTGTCCTGCGCCGGGCCGACGCACTGCTGGTACATCAATGACAAGTCTAAGATGTCTACTGACAAGGAGTCTTCATCTTCCGAGGACAGCGAAGACGACAAGCTCGCGAATGTGGGAATCTCCAACTTCATGCTTTCGCCCTCTGATTTCGGCTTACCGTGTCACTCACTAGACACGGTCCACGGCGGCAAAGGGCCGAACGAAAACGCCCAGATCTTGATGGAGATTCTGCGGAATGAGCGGGCGGCCGACGACCCCGTGCTGCAGTTTGTGCTACTCAATACTGCGGCGTTGATCACGGTTAGCGGCATCTGCGAGGCGGAGGAGAGCCACATGGGCGAAGGCGATGATGGGAAGGTCGTGCAGGAGCGGGGACCAGGTGGGCTGAGGTGGAAAGAAGGCTTGAGGAGGGCCAAGTGGTGCATCCAGAGCGGAGCGGCATTGGCGCAATGGGAAGCCTTTGTCAAGGTCACCAACGAGTTGGAAAAGGGCGCATGAACCGACGATCGGTGAAGACCATGCGAGGTCGGAGTGCCTCTTGTGCTGTGCTGTATGCGTGTAGATGAGTAGCCACGTGAGAAGGCAGAATCTGCAGCAGCCTTGCTCACGAGTCAAAAATAATCCCCCAGTTTCCCCTCGTATTCCCCCAGTGGAAGGTGGAATGTCTCGAATGTCTCTCTCTCAGGGGACGACAGATTAATCGTAACAGACCACTACCATTGTCGCTCACATCTGTCCTCGTCCCTTCGTCCCCCAAGAGAATGTCAAGAGTCGCTTAATCAAACACGCGGCGGCGATAAGTTTTCGAAAGTGACTATCCTTCCCTGTGTCACGGCGCGGCTCACGCCGTCGTCTCCAAAACCTGCACACCGGTCAAGAGAAGCTGAAAGCCGATCACAAAGCCACCGGTGGACGGTGGACGGCGCAGCGCCGCAGTTGCAGGACAAAAGCGTCGGATCTGCAAGCCACATGTCTGGATATAGCAACCAGGCGAATCCTTCGGGTGCCTTCCAATCTCTGCATGGCCACGTTGGCCAGGACGTGTGTGTATGGTGAAGAGTCAAGACAGTTGAGTGGTGCGTCGTCGAAGGATCGCGCTTGGGCTTTGCCTGCGCTTTTGCACCGCCTTGCTCTCCTGCTCCTTCTGCACCTGCGGGCTGTGTTGATTGGTGTGCTATAGCACAAGGATGAGAAGTTACACAGCCGTGTCCCGGACGTAGGTGATACATACTGGTACTGTAAGTATATAGGGTAGGTGTTCCCCAGGATTGCCTGGTTGTTTATGTTGTCATTATTGCAGCAAACACTTTCTTTGTGTACCTTTGTCTTCTAAGTACCTGCATCGTCTCGCCTCGCTTCAAGCCTTCGCTACCTTACCTAAGGTACATCAAATATCCTCCAACAACACGCAAAATAACAAACATGTCCAACATGGCCACTACAAAGGCAATGTGGCGCAAGCGCGCACTGGTCCCCATCTGGATCATCGAGATCCTCGTCACAGGCATCTTCTTCATCATAGCTTGCGTCCTACTCGCCTGGGCCAACGGAGGCGCCGACAACGACGACATCGCAGGCTACAGCCGAAGCAATCTTGCGTAAGTGCATGACACCTACGAATCAAACAAGTAGGATCCGTTCGTTCAAAAATTCTAACAAACATCTCAATAAAACAGAGCCAGCGGCGCCATCATCGTAGCCATAACAGGCGTAACCCTCCTCCTGACCTTTATCGAAATCGGCCTCTTCGCTGCCAGCAAACTCAAGCCCACCCTCCACCTCGTCTCCGCCGTGGTCAAGGCCTTTATCTGGGTTATCTACTTCCTGATAGTCGTCATCGCCTCGGCGGCTGCTGGCGGTGCTTCGCCCCTCGACATCATCCTCTCGCTCGCTGTTGCGTAAGTTTTCTCCGCCATGATTCTTATTTTCCTTATCTTCCTCTTCTCTGTCCCTTTCGTCGTGCTGATTCTCTCCGTGCCCAGAATCTCCACCATCGCCCAGGTGATATACGGCTCGATCGTCGTGCATCGCGTGCGCAAGGGTGTCTTCAAGAACAGCCCTTTCGACAACAACAACGGCCATGGGCCTGTGAGCTACGAGACGGAGAACGGGTACAAGATGGCTGAGCCGGTGGCGGAGATCCCGCAGTACCGTTGAGAGGGTAGGGTAGGGTAGAGCGCGATGCTGTGCTGTGCTATGCAGTTGTGCAGCTCTCCTGTGCATCTACCTTTTCTTTCGTCATCTCTGAGAGAGAGAGGGGGACTTTCCGTGATACCAAACCAATAATGATTCGATACGCATGTATGAAGCGAGATACAAACTTGACTTGGTTGATTCCCTTACTTCCCACGTCAAGAAAGAAGAGCAGTGATGGCGCCAACCAGCTGGTACGCTTGACGAAGCAAGATGGACGCCGTGCACTCTGCTAAGGGAGAATACTCTCGCTGAAAACGATGGTTCATTTTGACATGTTTGATGTTGCAACAACATCTCAATGGTGGGACGTCGAATCATGGCCTTCGAAACTGTTGGTCTCGCCTCGCACTGCATGGGTTTGCTCTAGCAGTCTTCTTGCCTTCACTTGCACAACGGCAAGTTTTGATTATGAAATGTGGCTCCGGGAGCGTCTGTTGTCTTCCTGGAGCGATTGGAAAGTTTGAGGTCGTGACGATCTCGGTCCTGTTTGGTTCTGTCATGTGTGTTGTGTTGAAGGGCTTGGCGATGTGTGGTCTGGTCTGTAAATAATATTGCCTGCTGCACTGGTGATGTACGATGTTTAGCACACCACCAGGCTTTGGTCGTCCCAGTAGTGGGTTAGTGTACTGATATGTTGAACCTTTGAGCATCACATCATTGGCGTTTCTGGCTGTTCGCTGTCTGTAGTATTGTGGTGTCTAGAACCGTCAGAGAAGTGCATGGCGTATGGAACTTACCGGCTCTTTTGCCATCAAGCGAGACGTATGTATATACCTATATGAAAGCACCAAACGGCAGGCATCTGTCCAATCAATCAACCTATTCATGGCTATCCTTGTCGACGGGCTTACTTGCACAGCACGTGATGTTGTATCGGGTCTGCAAGGCGTGTCTTGATGTTAATTGGGCTGGTACCAGTCGCTTTCTCGCTGAGTAAGACGTGGTGTGCCAACGATATGGGCTGCCCAGAAGAAGCCTCTCCGTGGTCGTATATAGCTAATATGCCGATGCCATCTGTTTCCAAGATGATTGGCATTGGCTTTGCGTAGTCAGCTCGCCACAACAGTAGCCAAGGTGAGCCAACCACCAGCATGTTAAGATGTCCAACCAGTAGTCCAGTAGTAATAATCCAGGCCAGGCCATAACAAACCACGACTCACAGACAGCCGCCGGGCCTTGAAAGCGAGTCAGAATCACCCTGCCCAGCGCTCTTGGCCCTCTCAACAGCCATCAAACAGAGACTGGCTGAAGAGCAGCTCTATCCCTACTTGTATGCGAAGCCGAGGAATTCGTCTACAACCAGAGTAGTCAGCAGTAGTCACTCCCCACTCCCAAGCCTCCGCATCTCGCGAAGAGAAAAGTTCCAGATTTACCAGAACACGAAGACGGCGGTGTTGGGCGGTCCACTCCAACGCCAGGAATGGTATACAAACGGTCGTGCACTGCTCGACGGCCGTTTCAGCTTGATTGAAAATCCGTATGGGTTCCCGGGGGCGTCCATGCACGCGTGCCGAGCGTGGATTGGAGCAGCCCAATGCACGCGTGGAGCTCAGGGTTCCGGACTGCGGCCCTGCGGGAGATCGGAATCTCTTTTTGTGCTGTTCTCCCTTCATCATCTTTCGCGCGACTTGAGGGTCGTGCGGTGGCTGTGAGCTGTATTGCCTGAGCGCGGTATGGTTCGAATGTTAGGACAAGAGTCTAAGTCTGAATTGGCAGCACTGGCACGAAGGTGTTTTTCTTTTCTCTTGTCGCCATGCTATGATTGATCCGGTGGAGAGGCTTCTTTGAGACTGGGCATGCTGCTGCTAGGGATCTAAACAATCTACCCGCCTCGTCAGGGTCACACCCGAAGTGTGATGGCTACAGGGATCAGAACCGATTGCGAGTCGCGACTCAACGAAGACGACTGGAGAGAACACCTAATGTCAATGACAGGTCTTGGCCGTGATCACATACATGTACATGTAATCACACACCATGTTGATAACTATAATGGACAATACTGACGGGAGACGCGACTGCCTACATATGTATACCTCGCCGCTGCATGGGTGATGGGAGTACGTGCTCGACATGATGGCAGATGAGATGAAGATGCACGGCCGAGTCAACGGCAGCGTGATGTGATCAAATCATAACCCAACGGTCGTACTGGCTGTCTGGCTGGCTGGTCGGCAGTCCGTGGCCCCCTATTTCACAATAATTCACAATACGTTAACCCGATAATACCAATCATTGGCCTGCCGTAGCGAAGCGCCTCGCTTCTGTGGTCTGGCGCATGCCCGAACAATCGATAGTCCCGATCGGAGGAGCTGCACCGCACTGTAGACTGTTTGTGTTGCCTCCCCTTACCATTCATCGCATCGTTTCTTGCCAATTGATACACTCGCTTGTTCGCCTTGTCGTCGGTTTGACCAAGATAGCCTCGTCGCGACCAGATAGACGCACCGACAGCACTGCTACTGTGCATCTTCACACCGGCGACCCTACATTACTCAATATCAATCCACGCAAGCGACTCCTTGCGCCGCTTAACCTCACGCCCGAGCGCGTTTCAGAGAGATACGCTGCCCTCCCCGACCTGTTCGCCAGACCGTTGGCGAGATCCGCCTGAGACACGCTGCTCGTGGCAGACCTGCACCTACACCCGCTTTCGTATTGCTCTCTCGCCGTCTGCAACCACTGTTCCACTGCGAGACTGTCGTCTGTCTGTCATCATCTTGTCTCTGGCCCGGGCCCAGGCACCACCACCGCCAGCTTCGAACACGCCGGTCGACATCACTCCACCACCACCACTGCGACACTGGTTGCGCATGCCCTTCGCTTGATACTCGCCCGCCGTCCTGGACCACACTCGTTTACTGGCAATTCGATTCGACGACGCCGCACCTACACACTCGCTTTGTTACTTCACCACACTGTCATACGCCCGGGACGCGTGCACGCTGGAAGTCTGGACAGAACAATACAGTATCAGGCGCGAGCAGGACATCTTCAGCGACAACAGGAAGCTGCGCTTCGCGGGACGACTCCTTCCGACCGCCCATTTTCATTTACACCACCACTCGTTAAACACACCACGCATGTATTTCTACATTTGGTAGGATTCTGCACCGACTTTCGTGACTTTCATCTTCATTCTCCCGATCGCAACCCACGACACCAACAACCGGCGCTGAGCAATTAGGCCGCCTCAGCGCCGTCATGTCAATCCCAGAGCCCGAGCGAAAGTTGGAAGGACACTGCTCGGTCGTTAACGACGACACACTATACGTATATTCACCATCCGGCCTACAATCATTACCGCTCAAGGAGAACGCGACATGGGTGGAGGAGGAGTCGGGGACTTCCGTGACCGGTGCGGTCTGTGTGAAGGCATCTGCGGACGGCGAGCCCGCGCTGTACGTGATTGGAGGCGAGGCGTCCGGAGATGATTACAACGGCCTACAACGATATGTATTCGGCAGCAAGAAGTGGGAGACCTTGATGCCGCCCGGATTCGACTTACAGGGACGAACTAACCACAGCGCGGCTTACTTGAACGCTACGCAATCCATCTTGGTATACGCTGGCTCGACACCCGAAGCTCCTTCATTTCTATCCTCACAGACCTTTTTGATCAGCACCACCGAACCTTACAACATCGAATCTTTCACCTCAACAGCATCTCCTGCGAATCAGCCCATTCTCTTGCCCTGGAACGAGCGCCAGGCGGTCATGGCGGGTGGCTCGCCTTTCTCAAATGTTGTGTACACTTTCGACCGCGATGCTGGCTGGCAACCACTTGGTACCAACTTGTCCGAACCGCTCGATCCTGGCGTCCGTGCGACACTCGTTCAAGGCGACGATGGTAGCAAGGTGCTCGAGACTTACGATATGGCTTCGTCCCCGAACAAAGTCACGCAAACTGTATTGCTCGGTGCGAACGGCGAGACTGCACCTAACGGCCAGGTCATTGGTCAGCAAACCTCATCGAGAAAGCGAAAACGGGATCTTACTCTGGAGAACTGGCCCACTTACAACAGCACCAACGCGCCGACTGTTTCGCGCTCCGACTACTCGGTCACCCAAGACGGAAAAGGCACAGCGGTAATATCAGGGGGCAACGAAGATGAGCCAGTGGCAATGTTCGATCAGACCGAGAACTCTTGGGTCGATGCTGGGGAATTCTTCGGTGTGCAAAAGCAACAAAACCAACAACCACTGCAGCCGACAACTACAACATCCGACAGCACCCCTTCTTCGACAAGCTCCGCCGAACCCGAAGCATCAACAACAGAAGCAGCTGGAGGCGGTGGCATGACTAAACATGAGAAGAGCATGAGAACGCTGGGTATCACTCTTGGCACGCTTTGTGGAATTGCCGCAATTGCAATCATCATATTACTATTCCTCCGATGGCGCAAGCAAAAGAATGCAAGAGCAGCCGCTCAAGCCGCGAACGACAACGAGAAGACTGGTCGCAATGGTGAACGATTGAGTTTCGCCGACCGTGGTGCTTCTTTCATGAAGGAAGCCGAAGGTTCGGCTACGCATTTGGGAGGACCGCCTAGGCACCGGTTTGACCCTCACGCCGCTGGCTCACACAGCTCACTTGCTATCATCGGTGGGAAGTTCGGTAACAAGCGTGGCACGTCGAAGGGAAGCTTTGAAAGCACTACCAACCTTGTCAGGGGCAAGAACGGCGGCGAGCCTGTGGAGATGATGGATATCGGTGAGAAGACATACCCTGCACAGGATGGCAAACTTGGCATTCCTTCGCTTAATGTGTTGAGTGCCTCACCTGAAGACAGGCGGACGTCGGGCTGGTCAAAGTACTTTTCCACAAGCCAACCTAAAGAACTCGAGCACATGCCGGCAGCCTATGCTAAGGACAGGGAATCAGTTGCATCGCAGTGGCCATCGGCTACGCAGTCATCGTCGGATGTGTCACGGATTCCTTCCTCTGTACTGGTTCCACCTCTCGACGTTGACTTCAGCAAAACCGCTGATGGACAGAGGCTGAGCAACGTGATCGCGCATTCACCTTCATTCGCGGATTCCAGGGAGGATCTTGCTAGCCGCGGCAGCACGCTGCAAGGACAAAAGGGCCAGATCGAGGACGGCGATAGGCCCATCTCGGGCACTAACACTGTCTCCTCATATGACCGCAGCACCATGAGCAGTGACTACTACAATGGCATGTCATCTGTGAACTCTCCCTGGACTCCCTTTAGCAACGCGAACGACCAGCGGCCTCCAAGCAGCGTTTACACAGCCTCCATCCACGACCGTAAACTGCCATCGCGAGCCGCCCGCTCTCAAGGAGGATCGGGCTTCTTCCCTGGCTCAGGCGCCACACCCCGACCGCCTAAGTTGAAGATCAATCATGGAGCAAAGGACAGCAACGAATGGCCGTCTGCACGCGATGCTGGTAAGGACAGCCCGCTGCTCAACTCGCCGCCTCCCATGGCATCGCCCGCACCCTCACAACCTCCACCCGTGTATGATAGAGGCAGCACGGCCACGGTATTCCCAATGCAAGCAGACAACCGCTGGACAGCCAACATGTCCAACAATATGTCGAAGGACACTCTAGGCGACCTTGCACCACCTCGAGCTCCTGGCCTCATGAATTCCAGCAAGCCTGCAGCCGCCCGCGATAGCACCGTGACTGTCTTCCCCAATGACGACGGCGCCGGAAACTGGTCCGCCAACTCCAAGGTCGATAACACCGGCCTGAACGGCGACTTGCTACCCCCAGGAGCCATCGGCGACGCCCGTGCAGCACATGATCGCGATAGCACCGTGACTATGTTCCCGCGCGGCGTCCCCTCGGCTTACTATGCCAACCGGCCCAAAGAGATCGACGAAGCCGAGGCGGACAAGAAACCGATGAACAGCGACATGTCGTGGTTGAACCTGGGAGAAAACACAAATGCAGGCGCCGCCAGAAGTTGAAACCTGGCGGACTTGATACCAGCTACAGACCGACAGATCCATCCAATTCCGATTCAACACGCTAATGTCCCGACATGAGCCTCATGAGAGCTTGCATTAATGCTCGCCATGCTTCGTCTTGCCTTCCTCGACCCACAAAGCACAGCTTCGTCTACCAGCCGCCGGGTGTCTCTTTCCTAGCGTCTCAACTGTACCGCCGCCACACAGCAGGCGCCTACTCACACCACACCCTACCGCACCAACACCAACCCAGCGCGTCTCCCGCACGCTCTCACCACAGCTTCACTCACATCTATTACGATTCATTGACCAGCCCAGCACGCGAGAGTCGCAGGAAAGGATAGACTCGGGAGCCAGAGCAAGTCGCTTCGCTCCGAAGTTCAAAAAAAGCCTCGAACCCTTTTTGTTGTTCTTGTTTCTTGTTCCTCATTTTGCTCTCTGGCAGCATTGCGCAGCGGCGGAGGCGCTATTCGCCATTCCGTCTCTCTCTCACACCCACCAACCAACAACTCCACTGTTTGGTCTCGTTCGCTTTCCCTTTTCACTTCTCTTAATTTGTCCTTTTTACTCTTTTTTTTGGCTATAGCATTGGCGGCGGGAGATTAAAGAAAAATGAGATCGCGCAGCTTTTTCCCTTTTTTGTTTTGAACTGAGAGGAAAGAGAGAGAGAGAGAGATCGGAGGGCGTGTTTGCATTTTTCTTTTTGCTACTGCTCTCTGCCGGTCTGGCTCATCGCTAGCTACTGGCTACCGGCCAACTACTACCACCACCACCACTACTACTATAACTGCTGTAACCACTACCACTATTAGCTCATATCGGGATCCCAGTCCTGTATTTACGCTCTCTCCAGAACCAACCCTGCCCTCAGTTCCCAAATTCCTCGAATCGTCTCTGTTATACGTAGGTTTGCCACGTCGGAGTTTTGAACGTCTGTACATAAAAAAAAGTCGATGTGTTTCAATACCTCTCGATTCCACTACTACTCATGGGTATATTCAATAACACAAATGGAAGAAGGGAAAGAAGAACTAGCAGGGGAGCACGAAAGAGATCGATTGCTATCGTTTCGTCCCAGACATACATACCTGTCTATCTGTCATTTGTGTGGGAAGAAAAACGCCAACGCTGGGAAATGACAGTACTAGGTTGCCGCCACCCTGGGAAGCAAAGCGGAGACTGGACACCGTATGAGGGAAAAAAAAAGAATAACAACAGAGTGGAATGGAACGACGAGATGATCGACGAAAGCGAAGCGACTCTTTTTTTGTCCCCTTTCCCTTTGCCCCTTCCCTCTCTCTTCATGTGGATCATGCCGGCGTACGACGGAAAAAGATAGGGCCGTAGTCCAATCAAATGAATAGAACCAACTGAATCAACACGACGACCATGGGGACATGAGCCTCGCACTCCCAATAACTGTTACTACTGTGACTATTGTTGCTGCTGCTGCGGTCCTTTTCCCTGCAACCCCTGCATCATAGCCTGATGCATGGCAGTAGTGCTGGTGATCATGCCCTGGATATCTTCCATGCCGTCTGTTTCGAGCGAGCGCATCAATTCCTGCTGCTGCGTCTCCGTCAGGCCGTTGTTCCACGCGTTGCCGTCGAGTTCCCAGAATTGCTGCATGTACTGGTCGGCCACGGGCTGGGATTCGAAGGCTCCCTGCGTAGGGTACGGGTAGTTTGGTTCGAGGAAGGTGGTGGTGTTGCTTGTTGAGGGGCCGGTGTAGGTTGGGAAGGGCTGTTGGGGTTGTTGATGCTGCTGTTGGTCTTGATGGGGATAGAAATTCCGTTGCTGCTGGTCGGGGTAGGCGTTTTGGGGCCAGTTGTAGTCGTTGACGAAGCTGGGGAGGTGGTTCCATTGGTTCGGTAGATCATAGCTTGGGGCGGGAGGGGGAGGCATGCTGTTTGTGTTTGTGTTTGTGTTGTAATTGGTGTTGTAGTTGTTGTAAGTGTCATTGTTGGAAAAGTATTGGTCGGCACCAGCCTGTGTCTGCGCGGGCCGTTGCGGCGCAGGAGGATTTGCACCGCTTGAATAGGGAACTGGTGGCGCTTGCTCGACGCTTCTTCTAGATTGCTGGTTGATGTAGCCGAAGGGTGCTCCGTTGTTGTTACGTTCGGGTGGCGTCGCGACAGAGCTGCTAGCCACTGTTGCTGGACTGGGCACGTTGGAGCCGTTGTTCGGATCTTGGACGGCAGGCGACGCTGCATCGGAAGGCGTGGCTGCTGATATTGGAATGTCGCCATCCTTCTCGTAGACCTTGAGGATTGCGTCGATGAGATTCTGGTACAACTGCACAGCTGAAGCAACACCGGGCCACCTCTCCGACGCAACTTGAATCGCCTCCATGGCGATCTTCATATGGTTTTCTACCGACGCGCGGCTGTGTTTGCGTCTGACCTCGACATAGCTCAGCGACCAAAGCATTGTGTTCATCGCCATGAAGATGGCCTGGGTGAAGATCCAGGTGAGATCGACAGCCTTCTTGGCAATCTGTTCTCGCTGGACGAAAATGTTGAACTCACAGGCCTCGAAACACTTGAGCGCGGCTTGTGCAGTCGGCCGTGGGACTTGCGGAGATGGCCGATATAAGAAGGCAATCATCGTGTTGTATCGTACAATGAACCAGCGCTTGTCAAATCCAGTACCTTCCTCCTTGTTTGGTGACGAATCTCTCCAGACGATTAACTTGGCGTCCATTTGTTGGAACCAAGGATCGCTGTCGTCCCTGGGTTCAGGCTGTTTGCTGCGGTACAACTTTCGCCGAATTTCCAGCTGCAGCAGACGCATTTTGAAGAAGTGGATCGTGACCCATTTCTTCAGTGTGGGTGTGGCGGCCGGGTCGATGCCATTCCTGGTGATGTATTTGTCCTCGCATGTCTCGAACCACTCTACGTCGAAGTGCTCCTGGTCTGTGGCAAGAATAGAAGGCCGGCCGAGGGCATGGGCAAGGCCGAAATCCATGACGATGATGCACCAGTACAACCTTCTTCTCATGTCGATCTCCAGAGGGTCTGCGCGCTCGCCGTGCAAGCCTCTCGTGATGGTCTTTTCTTCGTGTAGGCCCAAAGCTTGCGCCAGCCGTACAGCAATCCCAACCACGTAGTAGATCGCAGTTCGCGTGGGCGTGAGGAGTGAGTATTCGGCCATAAGAGCAAAGCACTGGAGCGTTCTAAGATCCATTGGTCGCACGCAGGGTTCCAAATACTTCAATGCCGCCAGATAGAAGCTGTCTGCCAATCCCGCATATTGCGTATCCATCTTTTGAAGGCTGATCGATATCACCATGCGTGCGACGAAGTTTTGATACGCAGAAGCTTGCATGCTGTCGTTGTAGACTGTCTCAATATCTGCCTCCAGCGTGGGCTCGTGCAACGCTGGGTACATGGGCTGCACTTTGAGTATGTACAAATCGACAAGCACTTTTGCCAATCCTCTATTTGGCAGGTCCGGCGCGGCGACATTGCTGGTGATCGGATAGACCTTGGAAGTGGGCTTTGCCTGTTCCTGGCGATACAGATCGTTGATCTGCTTGGCGCGAGCGTCCGGCACGATTTCCCTGATACTCTTCGAATCGGTAAATTGCTTGGCCAGTTGCATGACCAGCCTCGTAGTTGTAATACCAGACGACGCGCCCAGGTACTTTGGTTCGGTCGCATCTTGCATACGCACCGTGGCGGCGCGCATCATAGCCTCTGGGTCATCCGCCGAGTCTCCGCTCTCCTCCCGCTCCAGTTGTTCCTCGAGCTCGGCGACCTTGTGCTGCAGATAGATGACATAGTTGCGATTGATGAGCCTGCCCTTGCTGGAATCGTAGTATTCGCATTTGGAGTTTGTCCGGTCGCAGGGTCCGCATTTGGGGAGCGTAGGATCACATCTTGTCTTGCGCTACGGGGATGATGTAAGCGCAAGGTCGAGGACATGGGACGAAACAATGGAAGTGTATGGACCTACAACTCTACATCTTGTGCACGCGGTGAGGGTGTGGGCAACGGTTGAGGTTGTGGTCGAGCTGGAGGCGTCGTTGGCGCCCTCTTTCCTGAGGCTCGTTCGGCCGGTCATGCCGTGGGTTTGAGGGAGAGAGGACTGGCGTTAATTTGGTTTGGCTGCTTGCAGGTTGGGCGGCTAGGGCATGCACCACGGCGTCGCTCGCTCGCTCGCTCGCTCAGCTGTGATGTGCCGGGCGTCTTGGGCGTCGTGGTATGCGGCTGAGGGTTGGGTTAGGATGGACGGGATGATGCGGTGGTTAGATGGCACGACTGCACGATCGAGGCTATGGCTCTATGGCTGCTTGTGCTTGTGCAAGACATGTGGGGAGAGAGAGGGCGGGGTGGGTGGTGGTGTCACTGTATGAGATGATATCGTGTGTAGGCACTGTAGATACTGACATGGACAGCCCGTGGATCGAGATTCGAGAGGGTGGAACATGGATGGAAGGCACTTGCCTAGGTCTCTACCGAATGGAAGTGAACGCGGTGTCACATGACGGATGGGATGGGATACGGCACAGTACCTGACTGCAAGAGGGGAAAGAGATGTGCTATGAGATTCTCAGAGAGGAAAGTCGACAGACAGATTTGTTTGGTGCGCGGATTGGATTACGCTACCAAACCCTAGCCCGGGTCTGGAACCGAAGCCCCACGTTGAATCGATTCCTCCGTGTATGCCAAAGTTTGTTGAAGATGCCATCTCAATGGTACTAGCATGCTTACGATATACTGGAGCTGCTGATGTTACCGCTTACAAGGGTTCATTTCGGTGAGATGTTGAGAACTCATATCCAGTTTCTCGCTGGTACAAGGATGATTTTGATGTACGGAAGCTGCTGATATTACCGTACCAACAGACATGCTTAAAACACAAACCGAGGCTGTAAATATTGATTAAGAATTGACTAGAAATGATAGGCCGGCTCGGGAATTGGCTTTAACCACCCCCGAGAGTATACCGGAGCGGTAGAGGAAGCAGTTGTGTACCTCTACAACATCCGATCAATATCTCCAGCCCTTATCTCTAGTCCCTCTCTCCCTCAAAATCACAGTGATAATGATGACGATACTTCTACAATACCTACAGTGTCCTTTGGCGTGAGCAAGACTGGAGCTTGCCATTTTTACCGCGGCTTGCACCTTCACCTTCCCACTCAGCACGCACACAGCGAGATTGCCCACTGCATATCTCAAAGGAACGGCACCTCACTTCTCACTCCCGCACAGACGCCGTCTTCTCGCCCCGTCAACCACTCACGGTCCCTTGTAGATTAGCCTGCATGCGCCTTGCACTTACACCGCACTAACTCACCACCATCCTACATACACCACGCTTGGTTGTACATACCAGCTGGACCTCTTCAGCTCCTCAGGCACACGGGCTGAGGCTGAGGCTGAATCTGACACCATTGCGCTGCAAGGAATACAACGGATAATCGTACAGGTGCGTGCCACCACTATGCAGCCCCTACAGCTTCCTGAGACTCTCCACGTCTATCCTGCCCAGACAAGCTGTACGCCAGCTGAGTCGTCTTCTGCCTTTGACTTGCCACAAGAGTTCTGCCGTCTTCAACCACCTGCAGTCTCGTCAACCCACGCGTCACACCTTCAACTGCTCCACGTCATCATACGCTTACCATCATGTCCGTAGACGATATCGATGGGCTGGATCTGATGCCACTCGAAACGCCAATCCTGAAGGTATCCCGGCCGGTAGCAGCCTGTTCACGATGCAGGACTGCGAAGATCAAGTGTGATGGCAAGCTCCCCGTACGTCAACCCACCACCCCTGTTACTTAGCACTTTCTCCGACTGACCTTCAAAGGCTTGCACATCATGCGAGAGAAACGGCCGGGCAGAGGAGTGTACGAGTACAAACGACCAATTCGCTAGGGGTAAGGAACGCAGCTATGTATCGACCTTGGAAACTCGTCTCGACAAGCTTCAGACCAAATTAGAAGAAATCCGGCGCAGAAAGCCGTCGGTCGTCTCTTTGCCTGATGATGATACGGCGACCCTCGTCCCTTCAAGACGTCCTTCACACGAACCTCGAGTGCCCTCAGGACCGCCAACTCCCACTACCAGTAAGGCTGAGCGAAGAGAAGAGGCGACCGCCATCGATGAGCTCGTCTCAGGGTTCGGCTTCCTCTCAGTCAATGCTACCGCTCGGGATTTCTATGGCTTTACCACCGCCATGTCTTATGCCCGTCTGATCCTCTCGGCTTGCACCAAAGACCCCCTGCCACAGATGGTGACACGAGATCTCCCACCACACCATGTGACCGCCCAGCTTTTACAGTACTATTTTGATCAACACTTCCTGTTGGTACCGGTCTTCGACAAGGCGAGCTTCTACGCTTCAGTAGACAATGTTTACCGCGGAGATCCAAGTCAGGTAGAGCCCATCGACTACTGGATGTTGCGAATGGTTCTTGCCATTTCCAGTGCCACGCTGTCCGAGCGCACTGGTGACCAACAATACCTCGAAGCTATCAGTCACGTTTGCGCAGCACTTGAGCACGCCGAAGCTGTCCTGCATCCAGGATCAATCACTAGTGTGCAGGCGCTGGTTCTACTTATGGAGTATGCGATGCTCGACCCGCATCACTTCGATTCCTGGAGTTTGATCGGCGTGGCTTCCCGTGCGATGATTGATCTCGGCCTCCACCAAGATCCGCCCAAAGGTACCGCCATGTCAAAACACAAGCTAGAAATGAGACGCAGAGTCTTCTGGTGCGTGTATTGCTTTGACAGGTCGACGTCGCTGGTACAAACTCGAGCCTTCTCCTTCTCGGACCCAAGTGCAAAGGTCAAGGTACCTTATACCCGACCCCCAATCTCCCAGCCTCAGTCACCGCAACCTCAGGAAGGTATTGCAAGCACTTGGCTGGATTCTTATCAGTATGCACTGGCTCTCGTCTCCCTCCGTCGAATTCAGAGCGCTTGGTATACGGACCTCTTCCAATCGGGGCGGTTGAGATGGGACGATCCAGAACCATACATCTGGACCGTATGTGACGAGATGAGGGCTTGGTTCGACAGTGTTGCAGCGACAGCCCCGCCACGTATGCTTGCATTCTTCGAGATCGACCTGCTCTACTCCTACGTATACGTACTTTCACCATCGCCTCGGGTGCCGGTTGTTAGCTCATATGCCCAAACGCTGATATTTGAGCACTGCATCCGCTTCGCGGACATCATGCTGCAAAGAGTCAGCGACCCAAGCCACTCTGCACCTACAACTTTCTACGACGCCATGAGGGTGTATATGACCGGGCGCCAATTCCTCGATGTGCTCCAACAGAACACCGAAGGCTTGCTGAACGGCATCGCTCCGCCTCAGCCCAAAGTCGAAAAGGGCAAACTACTCGCCCCTCCTCTTCCTCAGATTCACCTTCCACCCGGTGAGAACGTGCAGCATTTCAACACTGCCCGTAGTATCGGCTGCATCAGGAAGATTTCCGATTGTCTCTCCCGGTTTGGCGTCAAGTGGGGCTACATGAGTTGGAACCAGCGCTTCCAAAACGAGACATCAGGATTGCTGGACGAACTCACTGGTCGCTTGCGTGAGTTGGAAGTCATGGCTGGCACTAGACGTCCCAGCATGTGGCATGGCATATCAGGTGGAAGTGAGAGTTATTCCGGACGTGTCCAAGAGCCAGACGGCATGGCAGGGCCTAGGCGTCCCAGTATGTGGCAGCAAACCAACTCTACAGGCTCTGTTGGTAGCAACAACAGCGGTAGTACTCTAAGTTCGCCACAGAACAGTGCGGTGGGCTACACGATGTACCAGTCTCCGCCCAGGCCCGGGAGTTATGGCGATCAAACATTCACCTCGCCCCAATTTCAACCGCAACAGCAACAGCAGGACAACAACTTTCAGCGCCGGGGTTCTACCATGCCCCAGAATTTTCCCGTTCAGCCTGGGCAGCATTTCAATTATGGCAAAAGCGGCGCTCCCGCACTGGGCGTGGCAGGCGATGCACACGATCAGTCGCAACAGCAACAACTACTCAAAAATGCAAACCCACACTCTCAGTTTGGCGCTTGGGGAGGTTACGGCGGGCCTTCGGTGCCGGATACACTGGATGAAGAAAACGCTGTACCACCTTGAACCCCTTCCCTCCCTGAGTTGCGCTTTGTTCTGGTTGGTTATCATTTTGCTGAATTTAGTTTCTCTGTTAGCAAGCGCCGGATGACAATCCGCTGACTTCGAACCCGCCGAACGTCCAAACGAACCCTGGAAAGGAGAGAGTGGCGGGTGTTACTGTTAGACTCCCACCCACGGTTAGTGGAGTGACAGGCGGTCATGCAGAGATCTCGTCGGCAATGGGCCGCGTGTCTGCGTCAGGTGGGTCATGATACGAGCCGGGCTTTGACATGATAGCTTTGCTGACCGTGGGCATTTCGAGCAGAAAACGCACACCCATCAGTCACTCAGAATGTCGAGACCATGAACATCGTGGAGCCGCCAGCGTTAACAGAGCAAGCATCAGATCCGCCGGTCGTCCAAACCGCGGAAGCATTACCAGCCGACGCTGTTCAAGCAGGATCTTTCTACAGAGTTGATGATGATGGCCAGCGTCGGTCGTCAATGCAGGACGCTGCTGATACAATCATGTGGGAGACCTTTGACTACCCCGGTGTAGCCTCCCAAGCGATGCTTCCTCCACAGCCCTCACGAGCTTCATTTCAAGGACAACGAACGTTCTCCATTGGCCAGCCTCTGCAGTTGATGGACTCTAATCAGACTATGCCCTACACGGGAAAGGGAAAAAGCAGAGCCAGAGACTTTGAACCAAATCAACAGCAAGCCTTCACAGGCTGGGATCAAACAAACGTGGAGAGCTTCGCTCAACTTAGTGTTCCATACGTTGAAGACGTACAATGCGTTCCTCGACAGCCACAAAATGTCGGAAAGTTCACATTTGCGCCGGATCAACTCACCTCCTGGCAGCCTCTATATCCCGACTATGCACAGTCGACGTCCCAGCAAGGGAACTTGAACTCTCAGGCCAGAGACTTCCAACCCGCAGTGACTCAGGCGCATTCGCACGCCCACCCGTACCCAATACAAGCCGGACCAGCTCCGCCACTCCAACAATCTTCGCAAACGCCACTGCAACAAGCCTACCAGCCTCCAAGTGTCTTTGGGCAACAACTTCAAGGTCCAGGAGTGTTGCTCTACCCCCAGACCGAGCCACAGCCTTTCCAGCACTGGCAGAGACCACCACCACAAGCTTCCAGCAGCACGCAACCGACTATCCCACCACAGGCCGCTTTCACGCCGCCCTTCCGCGTCGGCGTCGGCTACCGCTTCCGCCCAGGCTTCGGTTTCATCTGCCAGGTCTGCGGCACCGTTGTGCAGCAAGTTGGTCCGCACCTTCTTGTGGCCGACTTTGGCCAAGCGCGATGGTGCGAGGCTGCGGGAACTGAGATTCCGGGCAGTTGAATATCATGGAAGATATCAGGCACGGGCGGGTGGGACCTTCTGTTTGAGAGATAGAACGAGGGAGGGAGGGAGGGAGGAAGGGAGGAAGGGAGCAGGTGGGAAGGAAAGCTGCCTGAAACGTCCGATCATCATCGAGTGCTTGTGGGCGACGATCACGGTGGGTCAATTCTTATCACTTTCTCTTACTATTGGATCACGAATCCCAGGTCTGTGGACGGACATCGCCATACTTCATGAAGCTCGCCGATTGCCTTTTTGCATTGCCGCAATGTCTACCAGCACTTCTCATTATTCCCGTTGCTTCTACTCTCTCTTTTGGATCCGGGAGGAGGCGGCTTTCGGATTTCCCATTATTGCATGGGTGCTCGCACGCAATCGAAAGCTGATCTATGTCTACACTATTCATATCTATTCACTCGTGCATAGTGTCTCTTAGGACCCTGCCGCTGAGAGCAAGATCTCGTAGATAGTATCTTTGCATGTCAAGATGCCACTTATGTTGGATATTTGTTTGTTTTGGGCATGATAGATTCTTGACTCCCGGAGGCACAACGCATCCCTCTCATAATCTGCACATGAATTACTACTGGTAGGATTTGGTGATACATCACGAAGCAGCAGCCCCTTGCTCTTGCTGCTGCCGCTTCCAAGCCTGCGCCTGCGCCAACAGTCTCGACACACCCGCCGCGCCCGCATCGTCCGCCGGGAAGACATAGTCCATGTACTCCTCGAACGAGTCGTCGTCCAGCCTCCTCCGCTTCTTGACCTTGCGCGGCATCTGCTTTGCAATCGCCTCCTTATCCGCGTCGCTGCCGTGTGCGTCCTCGAAGCTCTTCCAAGCATTGAGCAACGCCACGCGCTCGCCAGTGAGATCCCGCGCTTTGTACAGCTTGTGGGCGCGCTGGAAAACTGCGCGGGCCCGCGCTTTCGCGCCGTCGGATATGGGCGCTTCGGCATCTTCTCCTTCTCCGGCCGCCGCTTCGGCGTCGTTGTCCGGGACGTTGATCTCGAAGTGCGCGTACGAGGTCCAGACTTTGACGTGGTCGGTCTTTTCCAGCAGGCGCTCGTACAGGGCGCGCGTGCGCTCGTATTCGGCCTCCTCTTCTTCGAAGTCGATGTATGCTTTCCACAGCAGTTCCGGCATGTCGAGCTGCGGCTGCACGACGGCGAGTTCGTAGATCGCCCGCACGCGCTCGTAGTCTTCCAGGCCGCGCTCGAGCTCGGCGAATTTGATCCAGGCCGTGCAGTTGCCGCTGTCCCATTCGATCCATTTCTCGTAGAGTGTGCGGCAGCGCGTGAATTCGAAGAGCTTCAGCTCCATTTCGATGTAGGCGCGGAAGAGCTTGTTTTTGGGGCACATGCCGATCGCTGTTCCCATTGTTTTGCGGGCTTTGTCGAGGTGACCTTGGCGGAGTTCGAATTGTGCCTTGAGGATCCAGATCTTGCCGAAGGTGAATTTCTTGTGTGGTAATAACTTGAGGCACTCGTTGTAGATTTGGCCCGCCCGGTCCATGTCGCGGTTGGTGAGCTCTTCGTAGAGCGCGTAGAAGACCCAGAGGTATATGTACCGGCGCCAATGTCTCTTCTCATGTGAAGGTGGTGTCATGGCTATGGCACGCTCGTAGACTTCGCGCACGCGATCTGGGTTTGCCGAGGTCTCTTCCAGCCGTGCGTAGTCGAACCACGCGTCGTAGTTCTTCGGGTTTTCTTTGACTTGCTCTTCGTACATGACGCGGCGCTTGCTGAGTACAACGTCCTCAACACCATCCTGGTCTCCGTACTGCTTCTCGAATTGCGTGTACTGCTTGTGCAAAATGGCACTCTTGCTTCGCGGCATTCTGTCCAGGGCATATTTGTAGATCGCTCTTGCACGCTCATACTCTTTCAGCTTCGACTCGAACCTGGCGTAGGCGATGAAGAGCTTCTCGTCCATGAAATCGTCCCCAAGCGTCTCAATGGCCATGCCAAACACGTCCCGCACCAGATCTGAAGTGCCGTTTTCTTCCTCAAACCGAGCCCACTTGATCCAATTCCTCGCTTCTGGGTGTACAATCGTGAAGCGTTCAAAGATATTCCGGGCACGGTCGAACTCGGCGTAGCGCTTCTCCATCTTGATGTACGCCGACCATGCCGCCTCATCAGGCTCCCAACTCATCCACCGCTCGAACACTTGTCGTACGTTCGGAATCTGACCCAGCATCTCCTCCATGTAGACATATTTGTACCACAGCTTGTCCAGCCGTGGCTGGATAGTAACCGCACGATCCAGGACGTTTCTCGCATGGTTGATGTTGCGCTCCTTCATCTCAGAATCCACATAGCGCATCCATAGCTGTACATTCGTAGGATCCACATCCAAGGCGCGCTCAAAGACAGACCGCGCGCGACGGAACTCTTTCTGCTCCAGCTCCCAAACGGCATAGCGCATCCAGTTGCCCGTGTTGAGGCGGTTGCGGCGCACATAATCCTCGAAATCCTTTCGCTTCCTGCCTTGGTATTCGTGGAGCTCCTCGAGGTCGGCAAAGCGCTGGGTGGGTTTCTCAACTTCCGGTTCTTGTCTGTCGACGGCTTCGCGGAGGAGTTGTTCGGCACTGATCTGTTGCGGCGCGGCGGCCTTGTTTTTCACCCTTGGAGGGCCACGGTCAGACTCCATGATTTCGGTGGTTCCACTGCGCGTGGTGAGCGAGGGTGGTGCTGGTGGTTGCGTGAGGTCGGGATGGAAGCTCGCTCACAAGTCTGCTTCTCGGCTTCTGTCACATGTCGCCAAGCTTTAAACTAGGTTCGCGCGCGCGTCTTCAAACTTCCTGGCTCTTACCTCATCTTTCGCGATCTACTCATTTGACATCTACACACATTTGCGCTTTCTTCATTTTCCTCCCACCGACCAAGCTGAACCTCTAATAACAACTATTTGCCTCCCGAGAAAAGCGCGTATAGCGCCTCACGTCGCCAGCGATGACGACAATTGCCGAGGATCTTCTCAATGACTTCGAGAGCGACGAAGAGGAGCAAGACAACGGCGCGCTCTTCGCAGACCACGGCTACTCGGATGAAGGACTAGTCGACCCCAGCAGTAAGCTCAGCGGAGCATCTAATGGAGGGCACATGGAACTCGAAGGAGATGAGGAGCAAAATGACGATGCAGACCTAGATGCTGCGGCGCCAGCACATCTCACAATGGACGACGCGGAAGACGAAGAAGAAGCAAAGGCGCGAATCGAGAAGATGCAGCTCGCCAGCGTGTCGGATGTGCGCAGTGTGGCCGGCCTCATGAAACAGCTCGAGCCCGTTATGGAGGTAAGCAAATCCAACCCTTTAGCAAGACGAAGAATTGCCGTCATTTACATCGTATGAATATAGCCCTAACACTCCCGCCTCGCCTCCAGAAAATCGAACACTACAAAAACTTGCCCCCAAAGAAGCAAACCACGAACATCGGCAGCATCGAAGACAACCCCGAATACAAGCTTTTGACCCAGTCCAACACCCTTTCGACAAGCATCGATAGCGAGATCATCCTTGTGCACAAATTCATCCGCGACCACTACTCTGTGCGATTTCCTGAGTTGGAGACACTCATTCAGAATCCCTTGGACTATGCAAAGGCAGTTGCAATCATCGGCAATGGGCCCATGGAGAACATTCGGGAGATCTCAGAAAGCAAAGAAAATATGCTCGGACAAACCCTCAGACAAGTTTTGGACGGTCCCTCCGTCATGGTTGTCACCGTCGAAGCTACGAATACACGCGGCGAGCCTCTCTCGGAGAATGAACTGGCTACAGTCAAGCGAGCATGCGAGATGGTCCTGAAACTGGACAAGGCGAAGAAGCTGCTCACCGACTATGTGCGATCAAGGATGAACCTCTTCGCTCCTAATCTCACCACCCTCATCGGCTCCTTGACCGCAGCGCAACTTCTCAATTACGCAGGCGGTGTCACAGGCCTGGCAAAGACACCGGCTTGCAACCTCGCGCCGCTAGGTAGCAAGAAGAACACTACAGCTATCGGGTTGGCGAGCAATACGGGCGTTCGCCACCAAGGTTTCCTCTACAGCAACGACATTATCCGTGCAGTGCCGTCAGATCTCAAGAAGCAAGCGATGCGGATTCTCAGTGCCAAAGTCGTGCTCGCGGCGAGAATTGACCAAGCACACGAGGCTCCGAATGGCGAGCAGGGACTTGCATTCTACGACCAAGTGGAGAAGCGCATCAACAAACTTTCAGAGGCCGCTCCTAACTCAGGCGTACGTGCTCTGCCGGCACCGGACGAGAAGCCGGCACGAAAGCGTGGTGGACGTCGCGCCAGAAAGGCCAAAGAGGCGAATGCGGTTACAGACTTGCGCAAGGCACAGAACCGCATGGTGTTTGGCAAGGAAGAAGCAGAGGTCGGCTACGGAGCAGGTGACAGCACGAAGGGTATGGGCATGATTGGTGCGCAAGACGATGGTCGGATCCGCGCGATGCAAGTCGACGACAAGACCCGCGCCAAACTCAGCAAGAAAAACCCCGGCTGGGGCGGCGCTACGCCTGCCAGCAGTGGTACGGCGACATCTTTGCGCGGCTTTGGTGGAGGTCCCAGCAATGCGAACACACTCAGGAACGCCGGGCTGCGGACAGCAGGCGTCGGCTCGGGAACGAAGACACAGATCGGCGGCGGTTCTGCGGGTACGGCCAGTACGATTGCGTTCACTCCCGTGCAAGGTCTGGAACTTGTCGATCCCAAGATCAGAGAAGAGATGACAAGAAAGCGAAAGGCCGACGAGGACCGTTGGTTCAAAGGCGGCACTTTCACGCAGGTGGGAGGAAGCGGGTCAGCGGCGAAGACAGACTCCCAAGGCTTCAAGGTGCCTGCGTTGCCGGTGAAAAGGGCGAAGCAGGATGGATGAGATTGGGAGTGCGTGGGAATGTCTTCAACTTGCTGCTAAACGGCAATAAAACTGAAGCGACCAGGTATTATACCTGTGTCACGGCACGACAAAAACAAACTTGGCCGGTCTAGCGAGACGGGATGACACAGAAAATACGAGATTTCGGGCAAGGCAAGTGTTTGCGTTGTAGTGGTACACGAATCCGCACGAAGGCGTTGTCTCTCAGAGGACAAATTAATCAGGACAGGCTACCACCGACGCCGCACAGTTCTGTCCCAGTCCATTTCGAGAAGCGAGAGGTTGTTTGGTCATACAGGCCTTGGCTGGCACGCCGCAACGGTCTAGGCATTGTTTCAGGGGTGACAGATCGCCTATGAAGAGCGGGGAATATACAGGCACTAATAAGTAGCTGAGATGTGGAGTGGACTACAGGTACTATAAGCCCAGCCCAATTCACTAACATCCAATCAATCATGTAAGCATATTCACTTTTGCCTGGTGAGACGCATTAATCGATGTAACAATAATCAAATCCTTCGCAGCTGCATGTCAGCCTTGCAACAGGCCCCGGCCGTGTTTGCACCTGCGTTGATTGGCGTTTCACACTTGGCGGCGCCTACGGTTTCACGCGCCAGTTGGCTGGTACCTTCCTGCAGGTCGTGTATAAGTTGGTGCTGTGTGGTGGGTAAACAAAAGGAATCGCTGTCAGCCCACAGGTACCTACTGTACTCTCTTTTGCCATCGATTCACCTTCTCCTTCACTTCACTCTACCTCACCACACCTCAATCTCTGCTGTATCTCATTCCTGCATCTTCCCTGTTCAGCACCTCACTGCTACTCTCCTACTCAACAGCTGGCTGTTGTAGACGACGACAACGACCTCAGACACACCTATACCCCATCATCACATCACCGCATCCATCACCAATCATGCGCACCTTCAGCCTCGCCCTGGGCCTTTTCGCTCTCCCTCTAGCCTTCGCAGGCGATGCTCCCGTCGTTCAAAACAACCCGATCGGTACCAAGTACATCGCCAAGCTGCCCGACAAGAACGACACCTCTGTCCGTGGTGCCGTAGTCGTCGAGACAAGCGGCAACGGCACCGGCGTCAACGTCGAGGTCTCCGTTTCTGGTCTCCCGTCATCTGGAGGTCCTTTCAGTGAGACTTGCCTCTCTTCTGTGTACATGCTTACTCTCAGCCCTAACTGACCATGTCTCTGCACAGTGTACCACATCCACAAGTTCCCTGTTTCTGGCACTAACTGCACCTCCACCGGTTCTCACTTGGACCCGTACAATGCAACCGAGACCCCAGCCTGCGACAAGAGCCAGCCTTTCAAGTGTGAGGTCGGTGACTTGTCAGGCAAGCACGGAAACATGACTGGACCAAGCTTTTCCGCAGAGTAAAACCGCTTCCCTACAACGCATTTGGCGATGAGTAACGTGCTGACACCAACTTGTTAGATATTCCGACATGTTCATCTCCACCCAGGATGACAACCCAGCCTACTTCGGCAACCTGAGCGTTGTCGTTCATTCCTCAGACAAGACGCGCCTCACCTGCGCCAACTTCACACTCCAAGGTACGCATATGGGCTCGGGCGGTTCTCGTCCTGACAGCTCTTCCCGCTCTTCTCCTGTCTCTGTTCTTCCCGTGGTGGCGACGGCTGGTCCGCCGATTGTGGTTCCTCTTCCTTCGACTGTGAGCTCCGGAACGCCAATGGCATAGAATGCTGGAGAAGCGGCGCCTTCTCTTTCTCCAACTGGCTCGGTCATCGAGATTGTGTCGTCCTCGACAATGGTCACTGTTTTGGTGGCGACTGTAACGCCACCTGCGCCAATCCTTACCTCGTCGACTTCGACGGTTCTGGTACCGGTCACATTGCTGCAATCAGCTCCGCCACCTTCGTCTACTACTTCGACCCTGGTGGTGCCTGTCACTTTGACGCTGATGCAACCTGCGCCGAATTCTTCGCCTGCGAGTTCGAACGAAGTGGTGGTGGTGTCTCCATCCCCAACTTCGATCTCCGTCGGGTCGGGTACTCCTTTGACTACCGTGGTTCCTGTCACTTCGCAACGACCGGCGTCGAAGCCTTCGTCTACGACATTGAAGACGGTGATACCTGTCATTCTTAATCCTGCACCGGCCTTGTCAACTTCGACCCTGAAGACTGTATTGCCTATCACCGTGCAGCGCTCACCAATTGTGACATCTTCAACGTCAACAAATGTGGTTCCGGTAACTGTGCAGCACTCGCCGGTCTTGTCATCTTTGACCTCGACTATTATTATTCCTGCCGGTTCAACGCTGCCTACACCATCTGCTCCGATCTCGACTCTCGCCAACACTGCTCCGACGTTGCTGGTTGTGATGCCGGGCACACCTGGCACTACCGAGACCATTCCGGCCAGACTTCCTCAGGGCACCACCTACCTACCTGTGACGCTTCCCTCGGGTCCTACAACCTCTTTTGAAGTTTCGGTCGGAAGCTTTACGACCCTTGTCCATCCTCCGGATAGCGCTACTGTCATCACCGAGACACCAACTCTCCCGGAATTTCCGACTTCTGAGCCACCCACCACCACGACGGAAGAGCCAACCACCACTGAAACTCCAGCCACCACAACTGAAGAGCCGACTACCACGGAACCTCCGACGACAACTACTGACGCTCCCACAGAAACTGCCTCCGAACCCGTTGCAGAGAACCCCGACTCTTCTGCAGGCCATGTCACCGCTTACGTCGGTGTTCTTGGCTTTGGCGCCCTCATCGCCGCCTTCATGTAGAAGAAGCACGACTGTGAGCACGCAGCAATCGTGCAAGATCACGTGTTCTGCTTCCAGAAGCTTCGAGCTTTTCCTTGCCCGTTTGTCTCTGGGGCTTAGCAGGCCATCATGAACATGCTTTGCGAAGCCTGATCGGAAGGGAAGCTGGGAGTGACTGTGTTGCAGTGGATCGGAGTTTCGAGTTCCCAGAGTGTTGCCGTTAGAGAAAATCGGAATCGCATCTCAATCGTCCGATCGTCCCAGTGATTTCGTTGTGATTTCGTTTGCCAGTTCTCGCATGTTGTCCGGAATTATGCCCTCATGCATTACCGTCCTATTGCACGCTTGTTGCGCATCATCCTGATTGAACAATATTGGCAAGCCACATGCCCGTCGGCAGGTCTGACGCCAAGCTTCCATGCTGGCAAGATAAAGTGGCATGGCGTGGCGTGTGTGATAAAGATGAATGAGAGTGAATGTCATTTCTTCCGAAGCGGCGACTTGACATGATTTATAGGTGTTCACGAACATCGGCCAAAGACGGTCCGTGACATTCCCGACTTTTGAAACATGCTCAAAAGAACTTGCGTCTTCTCTCTCATACTTGCTCACCTTTCGCGTGCAGGGACGCTTGCATCCAATGGGAGCCTTTCTGCTGATACTGATGCACAATTCTTTAACGTTTTGACAAGTGGGATTGTCGGATCGCTACACGCCTCTCGGAGACATCACGATCGTTTGTTCCGTTGATCATTTACGGTTTGCAACGATGCTCTCTCAACTTGTCGTGCCAATATCGAGCCGCAGAAAGGCAAGATGGTTGAGCACATTCTCTTTCCTTGTCCAACTGTTTAATACAACAGACACTCAAATAGAGTAGCATCTCCAAGTAGCGACAATGATTGCTGCGGGACGAGCACTCAAGCGACTCCTTCACCCTCACGCAAAACATTCTTCGTCCTGAACACCACAGCATCCTTCGCGAGGAAAGGCAAAAGAAGCGCAGTGTCCCAATAGATCCAGACTTCTTTGAAACACAACCCCTCCGGAGTCTGCTGCTCGCCAACACCACCACCACTCTTCCCAACAACCGCAATGAAAGTCACGGGTATACTAACAGTCGGCTCCTCGCCCTCCTCTCCAACCAACCAAAGATTCCGAATCCCTTGCTGGTAGATTTGAGTCGTGCCGTCGTCGCGCTCGATCTCGACGAGGTGGATGTGGTCGTGCCGGATGCGTTCGAAGACGCTGGAGAGTTTCTTCATCCACGCCCACATCTTGTCGCCGCCGTGGTAAACTGCGCCGTTTTGGTTGTGGAATGTCACGTCTGGCGAGTAGAACTCGAGGCCGCTGCCGGTTTCGTAGCCCATGGAGTCGACGGCTGAGACGCATTTTTGGAAGAATCTTTGGGTTGGGGTTGTGGGGCCGGTTGAGAGCCATTGGGCGCCGGTGAGGTGGCTTGTGAGGTGAGGCATGATGGGATGGTTGGTTGATTGGTTTTCGTCGGGTGGTCTTGAGGCATGTCAATTCCTATGAGTGGGTTTGACCGGAGTGCACCTGGCAATGTGTGGAAATAACCAATGAACCGGAAGATGACAGTCTGAACAGCAGGCGAACCGCTCATTCATATCGGTCGCGCGAAGTAACACAATCTTCTCGTTCCATTGTATTACTGATCGGACGGTTCGGGTTGTATCGAGTCAAACCGAGGCAGAAGACATCGAGCTTCAAGTTTTAGTGACATCTCATCTCTGATCACGCTCAGACATTCATGTAATCAGGGCAAGTGTTCTGCTCCAGTATGAGACTTTGTGGTGGCATTCAAGTTGCCTCGGTCGCTATTTTACGCACAAGTGAAGTCCAAAAATACCCGGCCGTAAAGTGAGTAATCATTCTGACTTTAGCACATCCGCTGAGATAGCAAGCCATCAACACAGGCCTTGCCACTCATATCCGCCGAGGCGAGCCTTATGATCACTGTCAGTGAGTGCCTCGAGAGTTTATCCCAGTGTGGAAGCGATGTCGTCCGCGGGTTTGCGCGGTCTCTTTCAATTGCTGTTTGCTTCTTGCGAGCCGTTTGTCGATCCGATGGCATCAGTGCTTTCAGTCGTATCGAAACGCGTTTGAGGCATGTCGGCCATCGTTTTTGGATGCATTCAATCTGCTGCCAGAATAATTGTTTGCTCGCTTTGGCTGGATGAACCACTTCGAGTAGGGTGGTTCCAGCTGAAGGTGACTGATATTTTCCGCGTTATTGTCGAGTCATGCCGATACCCAAATTGCAGTGCTTCGTGAGCGCCTCAAGTAGACTGCAATATTTGCATCCTTGGCACTGCACCGGGCATGGCTCAAAAAAAGGTATTAGACCTCATGTTGAGGTCGAATGTACATGGAAGAACAAGGGAAGATGTTCTGAAATCCGAAATCCAACACTAACCCTAGACCCATGAGCGACTTCCACACCAATGAGAGCGCACAAACGCCGCAAAGCATCCCCGCGGTCAACTCCATGTCCCCCTTCCCTGATGTTGCCTGTTCCAATGTTTCTCTCTCGACATCAAAAATCCGCTACTCGACACCCAATGCGACTTGGCGGAACCAGCACCAGGCTACGGTGTGGTTGTCGCACTGGACATCTTCTCGTCTCTTCCACGATTGTCTCTGCCACGATAGCCTTGCTCCGTCTTATGCTCTTGTGCCATCGAGTATTCCTTGATGAGGAACGACACGAGCATTGCACAAGCCGCCAATGCACACGTAGCTATCCATACTACCCGGAAAGACCTGACCAGAATCTCTCTAAGCAATTCTATTTGCGGGTCTCCAGACGGAAGGTGTTTGATGTACTCAATCAGCAGTACAACATTCCTTGGTAGGACGTTCGGGATGCTGCCAGAGGATCCGAAACTGGCAAGCTCAGTTTGGAATCGATTTTGGAAAATCGCGCCTCCAATAGCGACGCCGAGAGATGAGCCAAACACGCGGAACCATACCACCAGTGTCGATGCTGTGGCCGCTTCCTCTGGTGGCGTAGATGCTTGGACTGATAGAGCTATTGCAGGTAGTAGCAGGCCAATGCCGATTCCAGAGACCATGGTCAGGAATATCCAGGCCGCGATTGAGGTGTCAACACGCAGGTGGATGAGGAGGCCCATGCCTAAGGTGGTAGTGGCCCAGCCGAGCCAAATTGCCCACCGGTATCTGCCAGTCTTGCCGACTACTATACCGACTGCAACGGCACAAGGAACGCACGTTGCGTTCTGAGGTAGGGCTGCGACGCCCGACATCAAAGGCGAGTACCCCTTGACTCCCTGGAACCATTCTGGCATGTAGTAGACCATGGAAAACATCAGTAAGCCGTGGATGAAGGAGCAGAAGTATAGCACCGTGGTTGAGTAATTCCGAAAGATGGACATCGGAATCAGTTTGGGACCTTTGGTGTTGACTTCCCAGACTACAAATCCCGCGATGCCGGCAGCTCCCAAGCACAGCGGCACAAGAGTCTGCCACGAACTCCAGGCGTATTGCGTGCCTCCCCATGTGGTCGGTATTAGGAAAGCTGTGGTAGAGGCCGTGAAGAGCACTAAGCCGAAGTAATCCAATTCTCGTAACTTTTCTCCGATGCTACGCTCACGGAGGCTGAGTTTTAGGAAGAACAGAACACCAACCAAGCCAATGCCCACGATAGGGAGGTTGATCCTGGGCTTCAAATCAGTTTCCACGACGAAGCGCGACCTCGACGGCACATCAAATCTCACCAAAAGATCCATCGCCAAGCGCCGGCGTTTGAGAGACCCCCACCAATGATTGGTCCAGTCATCGTCCCGAGGGCCCAAATTGATGAGACCATGGCGTAAAAGCCGCCTCTCTCTCGTAGAGGCACAAGATCCGTGATGATGACTGTGGTCAATCCTACAAGGCCACCGCCACCGACGCCTTGGATTGTCCGTCCAACCAGCACCAGAGTCCAGCCTTGTGCAAGTGCAGGAAGTATAGCGCCGACCCCGAAAAGTATGAGCGAGATGACCATGATAGGGCGACGGCCGAAGCACTGGCTCAGCGAAACCCAGAGCAACATCATAGCAGCCTGCGCTAGCGGGTAGGAAGTACCAGCCCAAAATGCTTGCACCGAATTGCCTCCAAGCTCGGCAGACATCGCGGGAATTGCGACTGAAAGTGTGGTGGCATCGAAAGCTGCAGCGAGGTTGGCTATGAGTATGGATCCGAACGCCAGCCAGAATCCGAGGTCTCTTTTCGCTCCAGCCGTTGCAGCCGTCTGTTCGGCGGTGCTGTCCATTTTCTGTTGCTAAGATTCGAAGCGTCGCTCTGGGGGCGTCAAGTGCACGGGTTTGAAACGACAAAAGCGGTAGAGATGACTGGCTCGATGCAAGCAAGAGGGAGATAGCCTGGGAATGGTGAACTACGCTCCACAGCAGGGAGGTCCTAAGTATAAGGGATTCGCACAGCTAACATCGAACTTGTCTCCTCAACACCAGGGATTGCATGCAGCACGAAGGATGTCCCGTCTTTGGAAGTTGGATGTTCAACGTTGCATGCATCACATTTATTTGTGTGTCGACCTTCAAGAAGCCCGAAGCTGCGCATTGCAACGATTGGACTGTTACGACCTTGTCTCGTGCGGCTGATCATCAACGCATGGGCTCCACCAGTTGAAACTTTGTAGCGGAGACTTGGCCCAAGTATGTGTACCTTATGTACATGTATGCTCTTGTGCTACTTGCCTCCAACCCCGAGTGGTTTGCTGTTGGTTGACCGGTCGCCTTGACGTCCCTACCACGTTCAATTGTTACTTGATTAGCAAAGGATCAGGATTAGGATTCAGGCATGCGCCTTGCAAGGCTATCGAGTGGTTCGTAAATTAATACGAGCCGCCTGCCTAATCACGCTGCCTTACTGCTTACTTGGACCTCGTTGGACACAAAGGTCTCGAGTACAGCTGGAAGAAACGCTGATCATGAATCCTCAGAGCTGAATTATTCAAGCGATCTTCTTGATAGGAAAATTCCATTCAATGCATCCGTCACCCAGTATCTCACTTCCAGGAAAAGTTGCTAGGTACTCAGCGCACCAGCTGGCAGCTGCTATTAAAAGCACTGTGCAGTCGCCAAGTCGGAGCTGAGTACACAATGACCCGACGACATCTTTCCTTGCATCTATGGAACAGTACTGCACTAACAGTGCTTTCTTGCCAATATATCCACCGATATGGCCACACCACCTTCAACGCCTTGCGAGCTGAAATCTCGCTCGCGCATCACGCTCAAGAGCATGCAGCAGACTGAATTTTGAAGTATTCGGAGACATGCAAGTGCCATTCATCACTCAGACTCAACTGCCGAAACCGACTGAATGAGTGTGTGTGTGTGTGTGCTGGCACTTGCCAGTGGGTGGGAGAGACGCGCCCTGAGTGTCATGCCCTCATATGGCAAAAGAAAAATTAGCCAACGCTGCTTTGCATGACAGGCAGTCGGACTAACCTGCGCACAATCAGGTTACGTGCTGAGTCACGAGACCGAGGATCGCACCCAAGACTGCCCATGTCGCGTCAAGCAAAGACCAAAAGACAAAAACATACAACAGGCGGGATTCCCAGATGGTCACCCACTCTAGTACTAGTCGCCCGGTTCAGTGCTTATGTATGGCAGAGCGGACGGGATGCCCAGTTCTCACTGACCTATGGTCGT
>Ga0265797_10000768_pt1 | contig 58562 bp, 61 predicted proteins | sample P2T30metagenome_FD_192433 | JGI IMG/M metagenome (GOLD analysis project Ga0265797, IMG submission 192433) | Plant litter microbial communities from East Loma Ridge, Irvine, California - P2 T30 | ecosystem: Environmental > Terrestrial > Plant litter > Unclassified | place: USA: California... | reverse complement strand
GGAGACACCTCGGTTGTTTCCACAAAGCCAGACTCCGGCGCAGGCGCGTCTTGTCCCTCATCGCTGTGATCGAGCGGCGGCTCCACGTCTGTCATGGCAGAGAATTCGCCACCTTGCTCAGTAGACGGTCTCACGCCACCCTCAGTGGCATCCTTGTCTTTCTCGTCCTGAGTGCTGTCGAGGCCAGCAGCATCATGATCGACCAAGTCGGCGAAAACATCGTTGATGCCAAGTCCTCCGGCGCTGTGCTGACTGCCACCGAAGCCGGGACTTTGAAGGCCAGCTTGAGCAAGACTCGCCAATCCGCCGGCATTAGCACCGGATGTGCGAGGGCTCTCAAACATGCCCATACCCATTCCCATGGTCATCATGCCGCCGCGAGACACAGATGGGTACTCGCCAGGCGAAGTGACAGTCGGCTTGAACTCGATGGCACCGTTGGTGTGCGCATCGGGGCTGTCGAACATGTTGGCTGTGCCAAAGTTGGGCGAGGGAGGAGAATTGCGGCCGGCGAAGTGGGGCGCCGGGGAGAAGTTGGCAGGCGAGGCGAGTCGAGGTTGTTGCAGCGTTGGGGTTGCGCCGTTGGCGCCCGCTGAAGGCGACGCGCCAGAATTTGAGAACATGCTCTGCTCCCTGAACGCTGATCCTGGACCGGAAGAACCAACAGGAGAAGGCTTGTGGTTGATGTCATAGCCGAATGCAGGCATGTGAGGCAGTGTCGACATACGAGCAGTGAAAGCCTCGACATCATCCGGAGCATTGGGATCCTCGCTCAGCAAGCGGCGCATCTTGTCAAGCTTCTCTCGGTTCATGTGCGGCTCAGCAGCAAGCATCTTCTGAGCAACAGGGATACTAGCGAGATTGCCCAGAACTTGAATAGCGAGAGCCGTGAGGCCTGGCTTGGGAGCAGCCTGGAATGTGCCGAGTGTCTGAGGTCCCAGGATTTGAGGCGCTGGTGACGAAGAGGCAGTTCCTGCAGGTTGCAGTGGAAGCTGATTCTTGCCAAAGGCTTCAGAAGCTTTGCGACGTGCAATGTGAGGCTTGATCTTGTACTGTTGTGGTAGATCCTCAGGATTGGTGATGCCAAGCTGTGCCATGATCTTCTGCTGCTTGGTCGGTCGAGGTTTACGTGTCGACGATGATGCTTCGATCAAAGGTGGCGGCTCTGGCGCAACTGGTGCCCATTTGTGCAGCTCTTGACGGAGGTAGTTCGTTTCGTAGGCAAGCAAAATGTCCGCACCCTCAACCTTGCGCAAGTGGAAGCGCAGTGTTCCGACCTCCTCACTTGAGGTCACGATGGGGTTGATGTATGGACGCAGGAAGTCGCGGAAAGCTTGACCAGCGTCGCACAGACTGGCGAGCGTTGCCTCTTCCTCAGGCTGGAACGGAAGGCTGGGCAGCTCCTCATACCATGCCTGAAGATCCTCCAGTTTTGGACGCGCAGCATCACGTGGGATCTTGACGCGCCAATCGCAAATGGGACAGGTGTACTTGTCGTCTTCCTTGACCTTGCCTCGGGCGATCTTCAGACACTTGCCGTGGTACCATTCGTGGCAAAGTTCGCACTCAATCATCATGCCGGCTTCTGGACGACGACAGACACAGAAGACATCCCTACTAGAGTTGCTTCCGTCCGTCGAGCGATCCATACCTTCGGCGGTCGGACTGTTGGCGCGCGAAGATGGCTCAACAGGGCCACGGGGAGTATCGGACAAATCGAAACAAGCCAAGTTGCGCTCATTGACGATGTCCATGTGCTGCCCAAGGATGTGCAGGGGCGCGTTTGCTTTGCCGAACAACTTCTTGCCACGTCTCATCCAGTCTTCGTGCCTCTTCTGCTCCTTCTCTAGATCGATTGTGCCAGCTGGCTTACTTTGCAATTCCTCCAAAGATGCCATGACATCGCGAACTTCACGGTAGAAGGGTCTCTGGCGGAACGGATCCTTCGTGCGCTCGTAAAGTGAGACGATCTTTTCTTGCACTTCACGTTGCTTCCGAAGAATGTGGTCGACGCGCGCCAAGGTTTCTGCCATGACTGGTAATGTCACTGCTTGCCTCGAAAGTGCATCCAGCTGTTGGTAGTGGACATTTTCGACCGCCATGAGTTCACTAGCCTTTTGCTCCCAGAGCTCACCTTGAGCTATGTGTTCGCGGAAGAAGACGATGTCCGGGTTTGTCTCTGGCACACCGATTTCTAGACCGGCTTGGATGAACTTCGAGATCTCAAGGAGAGTCTGGTCCTGGCGGAAGGTCTCAGGGTTGGGCCTCTTGGAGCGGGCCTCGTCATCCCAACGAAGTCTTTTGAGCAGAGATTCAAGCTGATCAATCTCAGGAATATCGACGTGGAACTCTTTGCCGCGCTGAACCAGCTCCTCAAATTCCTCGGTGGTATGTGACCGGATATTCTCAAGGGCTTTAGTGGCATGGCGCCTGAATTCCTTGATGTTGTCCGAGCGCTCACGAAGCGTGTTAATCTCCTGGCAGTCGAACGCGATCTCATCGGCCCTCGCCAGCAGTCGATGTATGTTGTCCACGTTTCGAAGCTCCCTTTCGCGTTCCTCTTGTTCGGCTGCTTGCGACTTGCCCTTGCGCCAGACCTTCTCGCTCTTTCGCTTCTGTTGTTTGCGAGTGATGTAGCTAGTGGCCTCCTCGACCCACTCATTGCACCGCTCAACGAATCGTCTCAGATCTGGTAGCTGTGGGAGATCGTACTGTATCTTCTCTCCTTCGGCAAGGAGTGTGCGAAGATGTTTGAGCGAGGGCCTGGGGTTGTCATCCAGTTCAGTATCGACTTTTGTTGCCCAAGCTTCCGGAATGTTGGCTTTGTCAACGACTTTGCGTACAATCGAATCGAGCTTTGCGTCTGTCATACGGTAGAGCAAGACATGTTCGCCGTTCTGTCCCGAGTAGCGCTCTGACTCGAGAGCGTCACAGCACTCAAACTGCCCAGCATGGAGCAGACACATTGTCTTGTTAGTCTTTGTGCAGACCACGCGTGACAGGTAGCAATAACACTTGCAGAAAGTGCAGATGATCTCTTCCTCCTCTGTTTCAGGATCGATGATTTCCGCCGTCTTGTAGTATCGCGGACCCTGGTAAGGCTGCACCGCTGTGGACACCGTCTCAGTGGCCTCTGGCTCGCGGAAGAATGTGCGCGCATGTGCCTCGTTGTCACGCATCCTTTCGAGAGCAGGCCCGAGCCATTTGGCAGTGGTTATCGAGTATGGCCCCGAAGCTGCAGTCAGCAGCATCTCGTCGTGTGAGAAACAGGGCTGCTTTCGGTAAGCACGAAGCCTTTGCACGCCTTCTTCGCCGAATGGTTCCCAGTCGGCGGGCGCAAAGTTCACTGCTTCGTTAACATTGAAGCCATGATTGAAGCCCGCATGATATGCTTTCGGGAACGTGATGACAAATTCTCCAGCGTGTTGATCGATTGCATGCACAGTGACGCCTGCCTCTCGCAGCTTTTCAGGCTTCGCAAGTGTGACGAGTTGGAAAAGAATATCCGGCTGATTCTCGAACAGTTCAGGCATCTCAGCACGCATGGCGGCTTCGAACTTTTCAGCGTCTTCACCTGGAATACCGTACCATGTCTTGGTTTCACCGAGGTGTTGGTAGTTGACAGAGTATGCGAAGTGATCCTCGTTGTGCCAGCAGAAAGTCGAGAAAACCATACCAACGTACAACCATGGAATCGTCATACCGGAAACATCAGACTTGACGTGGCGGAACAAGCTCTCTTTGTCCAGCGGCCAGATGTTCAGGTTCCAAGGATCGGTAGAATACGGGTCTCGCGGTTGTTTCTCGATGGTAGGAAAGCCGCTGCCATGTGTCGTCGAGTGAATATCTGCTCCGTACTCGACCTCGACTGCGTCGTTATGATCATCAACCAGTCGCCAGAACTCACGCTCGATGTCATTCTCGGTGAGAACATGTTTCTGATCGTTGAATGGGCTGTATTGTCTCGGCAGGTTGGCGAAGTGAGTCTGTTTGAACTCATTCGCCTTGCGAAGGAAGCCGGCAAGCGAGTACACATCGCCCTCTTCGAATCCGTATTCGTTGTTTCCAACGAGACAGCGGGGGCAAATCCAATCTTGGGGTGGAAGCTCCTTGATGGGCGGATCCAGACAGTAAGGGTGCCAGGCTTGTTCGCACTCCTCGCACGTGAGCTGCTTGCTCATCTGATCCGACTTGCCACATCCTTCGCAAGCTTCACCTGGTGCGTGGTCGCTCTTTTCTCGTACTCCCTGCGGCCGCGATGCGCCCATACGTGAGTGCAGCATATTGCTTCCGGCGATGACTGGGGCATCCCTCTTCAGTCGCTTGCTGCGGCGGCCTGAGGCATCGGTATCATCAGGAGTCAGATCCCCATGTTGTCTTTTGAATGCAGCGATTCCGTTTGAGGACGGTCCAGCACTTCCATGTCCGTTGGCCGTGGGCGTCATCTGCATTGGGGTCGCAGGCGCGGCAGTATTGGGTTGCGGGGAACCATTCTGGCCGTTCACTGAGGTGAAGCCTGGCGTGGGAGATTGGGTGTTGACCGCAGTAAATCCGCCTCCAGGGTTGACAGCGGTGAAGCCACCAGTAGACCGGGGCGGATCCTGTGGAAGTGCCGGCAGAGGTGGACTGCGACCATCGATAGAAGCATTCAGGGCGTTTGATGCCTGGACAGCGGGGTTCTCTTGTTTGATCTCGAGGGGGTGCCTGGTGGGAATTTCTTAACAGGCGAAGGAGCCGGCGACGGAGTGAGGGGACCACCGTTCATCATTTCCAGATGATGTTGCACTCCAGGTTTCGCCACCCGCAGATATTCCTCATATGGAAGCAGCCATTTCTGATATGAGTTCTTGAGTGAGGTCGAGAGAGAAGACATGATTTTGCCACTGTAGCCAAGGTCGCGCCCGACTTCAGCCCATCTTTTGGCCTTGCACACATGGTCGAAGCCACCCTTTCGCTCAACTGTCTTTTTCAGGCGATACAAGTCCAATGGGCGTTTGTCGACACTTGGGAATCGATTGAGCGAGTGTCCATTTTGTTTGTGAAATTTGGCAAGTTGATCGAGGTAATCGTGGCTGACGCGATTGCCGCCTTCTACGGAGTTCAGCTCTTGGCGACGAGTTCGGAAGTGGAAGCGCTGTGGAATGTGGTCAGTTTTTGGTTGCTTTCATTTCTTGAGAATGGCAAAATACCTCAGTGTCGATCGCAAGTGCCGGATTCCAACTGTCTGGGGGTATAATTTTACAAATGCCATATTTGCTTCCTTCAGGACTGATCTTGCGCATGTATTCCATCGGGTCGCGAAACTCTTCCTCGGTCGGTCGGAACGTCGGCGCGTCGGTGAGACCGAACAGACGGTCCGTCTTTGGCCGGTCGCTGGTGTGAACACGCTGTCCTCGCCTAGGAACAGCGGACAGGTCCAGAGCTTCAGCTCGCCTCGCACTGAGTGGGATGGCATGATTGTTCCCTGATGGAGGTCCATTTAATGTGCCGGGTGCTGATATGATAGGCGTTTTGCCTTTTGTGGGATTGGCAGGGTTTGGCGTCGACGTCGGGCTGTCACGCATTCCAAGCGGCATGGACATTGCTGTGAAGGTGGGCCCATGGGCCATTGTGGGAACGGCCATGTCTGCGAAGCAGTGGGCGCGAAGGCCCAGATATATCGGGGGCTCTCAGGATGTAGTGGCGAAGAGGGTTGAGGTGTTCGCGTCGTTGGTCGCTGGCTCAGCGGCGCGCTGTCGCTGATATTTGGCAGGTGCGACGGGATGGGATGCGGCTCAGCGGCGCGAATCGTGATATTGGGCAGGGAGGCGGTATATGAGCGGGTCTGGTCGGATTGGACAGGTGGAGACTGCAATAGGGTACAGATACAGTGCGCCGAGGGTGAATAGTCGATGGATATGACGGCGACGGGAGTGTCGAGTATGAAGATGGAGGAGGAGAAGCGAGGCACAGGCACAGACGAGAGGCTCATGCGATGCTGGCCTTCGAAAGCCGGGCTGGCACTAGTCTCGATATGGATAGTGGGAGAAGGGACAGAGATGACTGGTCACGCGTGCACGATGGGGGAAGTTCAGCTGGGGATTCTTATAGGGGTCACGGCTCATGTATTAGCTCTCAGCTGTCTGGAGAATATTATCTCACATAATTATCACTTCAAAGATGATTTATGCTGGTGGAGTCAGGTTGGTGGCTTCCAGAAGGCCGAGAGGCGCACAGACGATGAAGTCGAATTAGTCCCCTTAAAGAAACGCTAGTGGAGGCGGAGAGGCTTCGGATCGGCAGGTGGGCTTCGACGTCTGCTGTAAATTGGACGACATCAACACTGACAATCATTGATGTAAACTCAACCACAAGAGAATAAATATGATTTGACAGACTCTGCTCTTGCTGGCTACCGTCAGAAAACTACTGAAGCACTGCAATCGACAGTGCGCCGCTGTTGAAGCAACTGCCAGGCAATGCTTGCCCAGTAACAGGGGTCTTGTTGATTTTGGTCTTCTGCCTATTCCCGCGACAAGGCGTTCGGTTGCCGACACATTTCCACCGAGTCTATTGCAATGGACAGACCAATTCCAGCTTTCTATGCGTGCTACCTGCTACGATCAACCATCCGTCACGCGAACCTATACGTCGGCAGCACACCCAATCCTGTCCGCCGTCTCAAGCAGCACAATGGCGAGTCCAAAGGTGGCGCTGTGAGGACATCACGAGATTCCCTACGGCCATGGGAGATGACATGCTTGGTGACTGGCTTCCCAAGTAAGATCGCTGCGCTGCAGTTCGAGTAGGTGCTATCCAATCTCGAGTTCCTTGCCTCTTCGAAATTTCCATTATTCCATGTCCCATGCCCTGCTTCCGTCCCGACATTGCGCCTTTCCCTTCAATGTTCTCTCCTCTAACAAACCCAACAGATGGGCCTGGCAAAATACCCACATCACCCGCCACATCGCCTCTGACGACCGCATCAACCGCACCTCCAAGAAACAGCAAACCATCGCCCGCGCCTCACCAAAATCCAGTCGCCGCAGACGTCCTCCTCGCCCACGCCTCTGCCTCACAGACCGCCTAGCAAATCTGCACCTCTTATTACGAGCCCGCAGCTTCGAGCGCTGGCCGCTCAAAGTGACCTTCTACGCCGAAGACGTCTACCGCGTCTGGACCCGCTGGATTGGACAGCACCTGGAACTGCAAGGCGGCAATGGACTGCGTGAAGGGCTCTGGGTGGGGATGGCTGAGGACATGGTGACTGCGAAGAAAAATGTAAGCCTCCCTGCGCCAGAACCAGCCCCGGACGCAGACGTGCCAAAAGGCATCCACGCCCTAGACGTCACCCACGCCCCTCTCAAAGCACAGCTGGAGAAAAGCAAAACCCTCCTCTCAACACCTCAAACCTGCACCCTCTGCTCCTCCGCCATCCCTGCTTCAGGCGCCAGCACCCTAATCTGCCCTTCACCCTCCTGCAACAACGTCTCCCATCTCACCTGTCTCGCCACGCATTTCCTCGCCACCGAACCGAAACCAGCCACCACCAACGACAAAGACGGCACGCCCTCCCTCCTCCCCACAACAGGCACCTGTCCCACTTGCTCCACGCCCCTCCACTGGCACCCCCTAGTCCAAGAACTCAGCCTCCGCATGCGCGGCGCGAAAGAAGTCCAAGCGCTCTTCAAAGTGCCACGGAGTCGCAAACGTAAAGGCGACGAGCAAGCTGCCGCAGGCGCTGTGGAGGACGAAGGAGCGGAAGAGAGCGAGCTGGAATTGCAAGACGAGGACGTGGATGGGGATGGGTGGCATCATTTGTCTGATAGTGGGAGTGAGGTGGAAGAGGCGCCTATTGTTCCTTTGCTGGTGAAGAAGGGGAAGAAAGCTGCGCCGGTGTTCCGCAAGCCAAAGGAGTTTGTTGGGACTGCGGCTGGAGCGAAGGGGAAAGCAAAGGGGAAAGGAAAGGGTCGAGCGACTGGACCTGAGGTGGTGGTTGAGGACAGCGATGTGGACGATGAGGTTATTGCGTAAAAGCACGTGTGATCGGACGGGATATTGGAAATGCGTGAGGTTCATGACGTGAAGAATACCCCATAGATGGTTTCTTTTTGGTTATGCTTTGGTTTAGATACCCCTTTTGAAATGCTATGTATACTATCCGGCTTGTGGTATGATATTGCTTGGAAATTTTGATTTGTACAGTGATCTGGCCATTCTGCCAAGATCAGGTTGTTGCGTCGTAAGATTGGTGTATGTGAAGCTTCTTCTAGATTCTGGAAAAGATCTAGATGTACTTGTAAGGGTTCATGATGCCGTTCTATCACATCAAAGTCAGCGATTCGTTCCCCAAAGATATGGTGTGCTTCCAAATCAGAAGTACTCACAGGATCAAAGAAGTTCTTCAGCCCCTTCATCAGCTTAATCATGGTCTCGCTCCTCGAGTAGCCGATGAAAGCCTTCTTCGCCAGACCCAGACCGTGCTCGGCAGAGATACTGCCCTGGCGCTTCTGCACCCACTCGTACACCCATGGCTCAAGTGCTTTCTCGACTTCTTTGTCGTATCTGCGGGTGGCGACGTTGAGGTGCAAGTTTGAGTCACCCATGTGTCCGTAGCCAACAATGTCGAGAATAGGCTTGCTCTCGTCTTCGGGGTCGATGAGGTCTAGCTCGCGCATACGGGCACGGCAGTCGTCAACCAGTTGGTACAAGTCAGGAAGAGGGATAGACAAGTCGTATTTGTAGACACCGCCGAAGTGCTGGCTGGCTTCTGAGACGCCTTCACGGCAGGCCCAGAGGTTTTGCGCCTGGGTTTCGTTCTCGGCGACGACGCCGTCGGAGACGATTTCTTTCTCCATGACGTCTTCGAGGAAGGCGGTCAGCTTCTCGCTGTCGTGGTCGGTGTTGGAGCCGGAGGTCTCGATGAGGCAGTAGAAGGGGTGCTCGTCGGCGAGAGGGAGGGATTTGCCAGTGGCACGGACGTAGAGGTGCTGGCATTGGTTGTCCATGAGCTCGAAGGCGGAGAGGATCTCGGAGAGCTGACCCTTGGCTTCACGGAAGGCTTTCTGGACGTGCTCGTAGGAGGGAAGACCAAGGTAGGCGACGTTGACGGCGGGCGAGCGCTGAGGGCAGTGGATCGAAACACCAGTGATCACACCAATAGTGCCCTCGCCACCGATGAAGAGCTGCTTGAGATCGTAGCCGGTGTTGTTCTTGCGGAGCTTGGACAGATCGTCGAGAATGGTGCCGTCAGGAAGGACGGCTTCAAGACCGAGAACAGTGCCGTGGAGAGAGCCGTAACGAAGAAGACGAAGACCACCGGCGTTAGTGGCGACGTTGCCGCCAATGTGGCATGAACCCTTCGCGCCGAGATCGAGAGGGAAGATGTGACCGCGCTCAGCGAGGTAAGAGTCTGCGGTTTCGAGGACAACGCCAGCGTCGGCAACGAAGATACCAGAGACCTCATCGAAAGAGCGGACCTTGTTCATGCGACCAAGGTTGAGGACGATTTCGTCAAAGACGGGCACGCTGCCACCAACGAGACCAGTGTTTCCACCCTGCGGGTTGACGGCGAGCAGGTTGTCGTTGCAGTATTTCATGATCTTGGAGACCTGCTCGGTTGTCTGAGGCTTGACGACCAGCTTGGCCTGGCCACGGTACTTCTTCATCCAGTCGGCATTGTATCCCTCGAGGTCGTCGGTGGCATCCTGGTTCAAGCCGTCGATGACGGCGCTCTCGCTGCCCAGCAGTTCCTTGAAGAACTTGACATCCTCAGCAGTGAGCTCCTTGAAGCGCGAGTCACGCTTGATGCCGTAGGAGTCGGCGGAGTATTTGATCTTCTTTTGCGAGCGGTCGGGCTGGGATTGGGGCGCGTGGTCGACGCCGGACGCTGAAGTGGTGGCTTGGGCCTCGGTGGATTGCCATCGCATCTGCTGCGGGAGCTGGTATGAGGCGCGCAGACGCGAAGCCTGCTGGAAGGCTGTGTTGGACAGTCGCAGCCGCCTTGCGACGGGCATGCATCTTTGTATGGGCGACATGATTGTGTATGCGAGGGAGAAAGGGAAAGGGAGTGAGTGGAGAGTAATAATAATGCACGACTGACTGCTCTCACTGCCAATCAATGCTCGTCCAAATGTTTCCTACTGCGCGGGCGATATCGCAACGGCGGACTATAGAAAGTCCTGTGTCGGCAGTCTCACAATTAATGCTGATTATCTCAAATACTGTGCCGTGCTCTGTGCCGTGCTCTGTGCCGCTAGTCCCCCAGCTTGCGCGCGTCAAAGCAGTCGCCTTGAGCTCAGGCGAGAGAGTGCTGGAGTGACTTCAAGCTCCCACGGAAACATCATCAATCAACTCCACCACCGCTCATTCATTGCAAACAACCCCTGCACCACCTCCCACGCACCAACTTGTACACCTCTCTCAGACACACCTTACCCTGGAACAACACATCACCCTCTTCCACTGAGCCAGCGAGCTCCGACCGCCCACCATGTCCGGCTACGATCGCGCATTGTCTGGTATGGCGTCACATACATCATACTCTCAACCACCTCAACACCAACTAACACACCCACAGTCTTCTCCCCAGACGGCCACGTCTTCCAAGTCTAATATGCCCTCGAAGCCGTCAAGCGCGGCACCTGCGCCGTCGCCGTCAAAGGCTCCGAGATCGTCGTGCTCGGCTGCGAAAAGAAGTCCGCCATGAAGCTGCAAGACACCCGCATCACCCCCTCCAAGATCGGCCTGGTCGACGACCACGTCTGTCTGGCCTTCGCCGGCCTCAACGCCGACGCCCGTATCCTCATCGACAAGGCCCGCCTCGAGGCCCAGAGCCACAGACTCACTGTCGAGGACCCCGTGAGCATCGAGTACATTACCAAATACGTCGCCGGCGTGCAGCAGAGGTATACGCAGAGCGGTGGTGTGCGGCCGTTCGGTATCAGCACACTCATCGTTGGCTTCGACCCTGGTAGCAAGGAGGCTAGGCTGTACCAGACCGAGCCCAGTGGTATTTACAGCGCGTGGTATGTTCTGCCCTGTCTACTCCAGACTACAAACCGTCCTACACTAGGGTATCAGAAGACTAACTACTCCCTTCCCACAGGAAAGCAAACGCCATCGGCCGCTCCTCGAAAACCGTCCGCGAATTCCTCGAGCGCAACCACACCGACGCCCTCGACCGCACCGGCACCATCGAGCTGACCATCAAATCCCTGCTCGAAGTCGTGCAAACCGGCGCCAAAAACATCGAAATCGCAGTCATGACGCCCGGCAACGAGGTCAGCTACCTGCAAGCGGAGGAGATTGAGAAGATCGTCGAGAAGATCAATGCCGAGAAGGACGCCGAGGCGGCAACCAGGAGGGGCGGTCGCGGCGGTGCGGCTGCGGCTGCACCGGGCAGCGAGCAGGTGTTGGCTGAGAGGCCGGCGGGCTCAGAGTAGATGTGCTTGGTGGTGATGAATAGATCGGGACGTCCAATGCGAGGGACCGGTTGTTATACGAAAGCTAAATCCAATGGCATAGCAGGGCGTTTCTATAAAGAGTAAAAGGAAGCCTGCACGTCTGTATTATATCTGTTGCCATGCAGACGTCTACCATGATTACTTGCTGGGATACGTCAAGTAAGGCAGTAGTATATTGTTATTGACATGATTCCAAGTTCAATTGGACTATACTGAGGAGATCATTAGAGCTCTGTATACGATTCGCAAATCCATATTCTGACTCCGCTGAATACGGGAAGTGCCTTTGCGTTTTATCGTCACTTACATAGCATTTCTCTTGGCCTTCTGGCAGATTAAAACTGAGTATAAAAATGCTGATTCAAGGCATTTCGATTCAACAAGGATACACAACTTTCGAGTACGTGTTCGCTGGAGTAGCTACATGACAGCGGAGCTGCAATCATCGGACATGGCATCGAGAGTCTTGAGCACCCACCTAGATACAACTACCCGAGCGACTCATCGTCGACTCCAATCTCACTACTACCATTTGGTTCCGTGCTCAGACTCGCCTCGTAGACCTCCCTTGCACGTCCAATGCGCTCGAAAGAGAGGCTGTCGTGCTTCTCGCCCTCCTCTGCCACACCTCCGTGCTCAGCCCGATACCACTCGCTGTCCTTCATGCTCTTGCAAACATCGGACAGCTGCCTTCCATCCAGCTTCGTGGCAGCACAGTCTGCCTTGTTCGCAGGCATTGGCTGCGCAAGGCTTGTCAGTCCCTCTCCAGCTTTCGTGATTCGTACGCACAGGTCGTCGAACGCTGACTGATCTTGAGAGCGCTGTACCGCGGAGAGTTGCAGTTGGAGATCTGAAAGGATAGTGGCGAGCTTGAGGACTTTGTGTTGGTTGCGAATGCGGAAGTCTGGGTGGTGCTTGGAGGTTTGCAAGCTGGTGAGGTCGAGGGTCTGGGCTGTGGTGGTGTTGTCGTTGACGAGGTCTGTGGGCGAGGCGAGCGATCTGTCTGTGTCGTTTTCATGGTATTCTTGGTCTTTGAGATAGTCCAGTCTGGTTTGGATCTCTTTCCAGGCGGCCTCCATCGCGAGCGTGTGGTGGAGGTGGTGTGTGTCGACGAGAGAGCAGAGTAGCGAAGACGATAGTTTGGTGCTGCTCAAACGTATGTGTATATGCGGAAAGTGTATGTGGTGTTGTTATGTCATTTTCCTCAAGCTATTGTGTCGGCGGGAAAATGGTGTCTTGATTTTCAGTGTAGTGATGTGGCGTATGGTTGTTTTGAGACCGAGCAAGCAAGCAATCAAGCGAGCAAGCGGAAGGAACGTGGGTGGCACTTCCTATGACAAGTGAATTCGTCTGTTTGCTCGCGTCTAACACATATCGATCATGCCTCGTTTCGTTCATACCACGTCCTCATGGCATTTCTGCCTCCTCACACTCACGACCTCAACATTTTTGCAGCCCAAGTGCCGAGCACCTCCCTAGTTCTTGGGAGAATGCAACGCTGCTCCAGCCCTGTGGCCCGGCTTCATGACCACGACCTTCTTGTAGACCACCTGGCTCCTCCGTAGCGAAAGCAACCGCATCTTGCTCACCACCGAACGTATTCATTCTGCATCTTCATCCTCCATACTCTCAGCCCAATCTTGCGGCCTCACCCTCATCGTCCCAGACAGTCGGCGCCTCCTTCCTCTTAACACGATCGTCTATGATCATTCTAGAGTCTTTCCTGATGTCTTCTCCCTCAACCTCCAAACGTGCCTGCGGCTCCTTGGCTTCCAGCACGAAGTGGTTGTCGCAGTGCGGGCAGTACTCGTCGCTTTCCTCGAAAGTCTCCATGTCCTTGCGGAAGACCTTCCTGCACTTTTTACAAGCGAAGATCATCTCGGTGGCGCCTTTGAGCTCGTGGTCTTGCTTTTCAGCATGGCACTCTGCGCAGTCGAACCACTGCCTGCAGCATGGCGAGCGGATTGCGACCTGGGCGTTGAGGATGTGTTTGCTGGGCGGAATTGTTAGCTTGCGCTGTGAAATCCCAACCACGTTATATTTATCACATACCACATGCTGGCGAAGTGTTAGTTTGTGCCCTCTGCTATTTTTCGCAATCACACGTTTCGTAGGCGTTTCGGAGGGTTGTGCTTGTCTCGCGTGAAAGCCACACGAAAGCCAAAGACCCACTCCTGCGCGAGCGAGCGCACGCGGCGATCTGGATCTGGGGAAGGCGCGCGGCATCATTTGGAGGTATGACATTCAGCTTTCCGCCCAGCGACGACCCCACCACAACAACAACACCACTACTGCTGAAGGAAGGATTGCTCGTATGCTCACGCCGTCTGGAGGATTCTAGGAAGCTCCTGGTCGCACAAGAATAACACGGAACCCCGTACCCAGCTGTGCAGTCAGCACGGCAAGGAACAAGCCACAGGCGGCATTCCTCTGCTGCCTTACCTTCCACCGGACTTGACTTTCTTGAGGCCACCCTTGGTGACACGTTACTCCTGGATGATATCGCAAAACCACTGTCGCTACCTCGTCGATACCAATCCTCTTCGAGGTTACACAAACACAATCTCAACCGTGGATCGTTGAAGGAACGTTCAACCCCGACTTCGATGGCATATCACGAGCTAGGCATAATTGGAAAAGCAGAAAGCACATGAACAACACGGAAATTGGTGGGACAGGAATCGACACAGAAGATGGAGTCGCCGGGCAATGGCCCCGACGCTTCGTCCATCAAGCCTGTGTCTTCGCTCTTGTCGAAGTTTGAGAATCTACAGAAGGAACCAGATGGCCCAAAGACACCCATAACTGGTCAACGGCAGCTTTCTTTGGGAAACCGGGTTGTGTCTGGAGAAAGGCCGCAGTCTGCTGGCAGGCTTAGCGCCTCGCCACCTGTATCACGGCCTGCCGATGCTGCGCCCATCATAATGCCACGGGCGCGACGTATGAGCCCAGCGCGTCAGAGACCGGTTTCTATGGCTGCAGGAACACCTCCTCAACCTTTCCCTCCTCTGGTTACAGTGGACTCGCCCAAGTCACCTCCCGTGGAGTGGGGTGTTGAGTCTCGGCTCACGGGCACAATGCGCACTGGATCGCCCTCTACAGGACCTGCCAGCAGAGTACATTCCCGGAATCTCAGTCGGTCGGCCACGCCTGCTCTTGAGCAGCGGATGAGCGCGTTTCTCGTCGATGCTGATCCTGTAAGGCCTACTCCGACAGGTGGTAGCATTGCTCCTCCCGTCTTAAATGGCCAATCAGCAGCGCAAAAACAAAATGGACCGCCGCCTGTAAATCGTGCAGGCAAACCAAAGATTCCTGTGAAGCCCGCGAACCTGGCTCAGCCGTCGCAAGGGCTCATGGCTCCAGAACCCAACCCGACGGAGCTCACTGATCATAGCGCATCTCCCTTCAGCACTCCACCGAGCAGCGCAGCTAGTTCGCCAGGCAAAACGCCGGCAGGCCATGCCAGAGCACGCTCCGATGCATCTTTCGTCGAACGTCTCAGAGGCGACTCCGACGCCTCTTCGTTCGCAGAGCGACTTCGCTCGGGATCGACCACGTCCAGCATAGAACAATTCTCGCTGAATGAGAGTCACTTCGAGCCACCTCCGCTTCATCACAACGTTGCACCGAAACGAGACAATTGGAACGGCTTATCGCGCGCAACTACCATTCCCGCTCGATATTCTCCGCGTTTCAATCGAGAAATGAGTCCCAATGGCGACCTCCGATCAGACCGACCCCGATTGCCCGCTAGGCCCGAGCTACAGATAAGGTCTGGAAGGTCGAGCCCGCCGAAGTCTCATTCTGGTGCGAACAGCCCACCAAAAATGCGATCAGGACGTGCTAGTCCCAGCAAGCTTTCGCAAATCACTACAAGGCGCTCAGTGGATCTGCCGCAACGCCCAAGTGCCTTCCAAGAACAGGCTCCGCCTCGGATACCTGCAGGAAAACCTACACTCAACAACGCTTTGGGTCTGAGTTTTGATAGGAGCAATACTCCGCCAGTTGTTGTTCAGAAAGCACTTGCGCCTGAGGTCCCGCCACCCCGAAGGTCTATGGATAAGAGACCTCAAATGGCACCGGTGGTGCAAACTGTTGGGCACTCCCATGATGACATCGAAGAGCTCCCTCCATTCCCATCCGCACCTGGACAAGGTTCATCGCCAAACGACTTCCCTGATTCCTCTACTGCCAGTCGAAGACCACCTCGGTATAGACAGCGGCCACATCAAATCCCTACTGAGTACGACACCCGTTTGGTTGCAGCTTGTGGCGAACACGTTTGTACGACTGGATTCATCACCAAGGTCTGGAATGTTCGCACTGGTGAGAAGGTCCTGCATATGGCACACAGCGAAAGTGTGCGTGTCACGTCGCTCGCGTTCAAGCCTTCTGCTACTCTTGAGGACGAAGGCAACCAATTATGGCTCGGCACAAGCAGCGGCGAGATCCATGAGATCGACATCATTAACCAAGCTCTTATCAAGACAAAGAATGCGCACCGAAGAGAGGTGATCAAATTGTTCCGCTATGCTTCTGAACTATGGTCGCTGGACGATAGCGGCGAGCTTGTCATCTGGAAGAAGAGTTCTTCTGGTGTGCCAAGCTTAGACCAACAGACGAACAGTTTCCGCGTACCGAAAGGTCACACCTTCAGCATAGCATGTGGCGAGCAGCTATGGATAGCCACTGGCAAAGACATCCGAGTCTTCAGGCCAAGCGCGAGATCCGACGAAGAATTCCAGGTGCTGCGTAATCCACTTACGCAGCCTAATACCGGCGATGTCACTTCTGGAGCTACGATTAGCAGCCATACAGATTTTGTGTATTTCGGACACACTGATGGCAAAATCAGCATATACAACCGTCGCGACTTTAGCTGTACCAGCGTTGTCAACGTCAGCGTCTACAAGATCAGCTCCCTGGCTGGTGTTGGAGACTACCTATGGGCTGGGTACAATACTGGCATGGCCTACGTGTACGACACTTCATGTACGCCCTGGAAAGTCAAGAAAGATTGGCACGCACACGAAAAGCAGATTTGCAGCATTGTGGCCGACCCTTCCGCCGTCTGGAACCTCAACCGGCTACAAGTCATCACTCTTGGTACGGATAATACGATCCGCCTCTGGGACGGCATGCTTGAAGAAGACTGGCTCGACGCCAGAATGCTCCAGCGAGACTCTGAATTCTGCAGCTTCCGGGAACTAAGCGTTGCGGTGATGACTTGGAACGCTGGCGCATGTAAGCCAAGCCATGTCCAGAGACAGTACATGAACCAGGACGACAACTTCCTTCGCGACTACATGGTAGCTCAAGGCTCGCCTGACATTCTTGTGTTTGGATTCCAGGAGCTTGTTGATCTTGAGAACAAGAAGGTCACTGCCAAATCATTCTTTAAAAGCAAGAAGAAGGACCCAGCAGAGCAAGAGCACATGAGTCACCAGTACCGCGCGTGGCGAGATTACCTCACTCGATGTCTGGAAGACTTCATGTCAGGCGACGCGAAGTATGTGCTGTTACATACAGCCAGCATGGTAGGCTTGTTCACCTGCATCTTCGTGAAGAGCTCTCTCCGCAGTCGCATCAAGCATGTTCACACGTCCGAAATCAAGCGCGGCATGGGTGGCTTGCACGGCAACAAAGGCGCTCTTGTGCTCCGCATGATCCTCGACGACAGCAGTCTTTGCTTCCTCAACTGCCATCTAGCAGCCGGCCAGACACAAACCATCCACCGCAACAACGACATCGCAGCAATCCTCGAAGCAGAACCATTCCCAGCGAATCCTCTTACACAAGGAGACTCTAGCGTAGCACACACCGACATCTTCGCTTCAGGTGGCGACGGCAGCATGATCATGGACCACGAAATCTGCATCATCAATGGTGATCTCAATTACCGCATCGACACCATGGGCCGCGACACCGTCATCAAGCACGTCAAAGAAAACAACCTCCCTCGCTTGCTTGAGCGCGATCAGCTTCTGCTCTCCCGCAAGAAGAACCCCGGCTTCCGCCTCCGTGCTTTCGCCGAAGCGCCTATCACTTTCGCGCCTACGTACAAGTACAATGTCGGCACGGATGACTATGATACCAGTGAAAAGAAGCGCGCGCCTGCGTGGTGCGATCGTGTTCTTTTCAGAGGCTTGGGCAAAGTCAAGTGCGAAGAGTATCGGCGTTGGGAAGTTCGTGTCAGTGATCACAGACCTGTCAGCGCGATGTTCAAGGTGCGCGTGAAGCGTGTTGACAGCAGCAAGCGTGGGCCTGCTTGGGAGAAGTGTGTGGGCGAGTTTGAGGTTGTGAGGGTGAGGTTAAGGAGGAGTGTGCAGTAAGTTCATCTGTGCCTTTGCTGGCTTGGTGGCTGTTTACGTGGGGATCGTGCTAATTATTTTTCGCAGACTCGACTATCTTACGAACGTGCTGGGCATGCCACGCAAGGGTGCTGATGCGGCTTTACGAAGCTATGAATGAAGATGAAAGGGGACCTCACGGTCGAAGCTGAAGACGATAGATGAATGGGAAGCTGCATTATTATTCCTGCCTTGGAATCGAATCACACGTGTCTTGCTTTGCTACCAAGAGCCTTGTTCTTGTTCTGATCTTTTAGTGTGCTTCTGCTCGGAAAGGACCCTCGTTCCATGTGTAGGTTTGCTTGTCTGCTTTTCACCCAAAGCATTTGTCCCATACGCTAACCATCATCGATGTTCTCTGGCCCATTTGCTTGGCCCTCATGGGTAAGCTTCCTGTCTTCCCGATGTTTCTTTCTTCAGACGTGCATCCGTAGGACCACCGCTTGACAAAGAATTTCATTGCTCGTGTACTCATGTTGGCTTCTAGACTCAAAGATTGCCCGCTACGATCTAGGGGGAAGCAGGAGTTGGTGATTCAAGATACCCGCATAGCCCATGTCCTCGGGGAACGAGCCATCACCGAACTCGATGACGAAGGCCCCTCCTCGGCCTTGTGTAAAGTGGCGACCGGCTTGTCTGGTGATCTGATATCGCATTGTTAGCTTACCGAATGAACACTGGAATGGGATCGGCATGGGTGCTTACTTGTCCGTAGGTCTTGGTCCACTCTCCACTCTCTAGCGGCTGGGAGGTGTTGTCTGGGAACTGCAATGTCACCTCGACCTGATTTTCCTCGACGTCGCCGGTTCGATCATGGAGTAGTGGGAGGATCGCGCTGATGGTGTGGTTCAGTGTGTCGAACAACGCGCAGGAAGCGCGCAGGGTGTTCCCGAGTTTGTCTTTGAGGATGATGCGGGCGGGTTGGTGAGTGGCGGGACGATGAGCGGCCGGCGGGTTGTCAGGTTGAGCCGGAATCGGTGGGGCGCTTTCTTCATGATTGACACCGTTCACGTGGGAAGTAGAGTCGCCGTTCACCTGGGCTGTGGGGACGTTGCTGTTGGGGTCCTTGTGCATTTCAATGATCTTTTGCGTGAGCTCATGGACGAACCCGGGGTGGAGCTCCTGGAAGTGCTCGTCAATTTGAGCGAGTGGGACTTTGGATGCGTAGTAGTCGACCACGATGTTCCGCAGAGAGTGATCTTCCGTGGTTGCCGACCAGATCAGCACAGTTATGCTTGGTGGGAATATCTCGATGGAACTGCCTTGCGTGTGATCCACAGTGGGAAGAACGCGGCTCAGCGCCTGCGTGGTATCGTTGCGTAGCTTGGTGGTGGTGAGTCGGTCCGCAAGCAGCCACAGCTTCACGAGGGCGAGGGAGATGGGGTACAGGTTGGATGCGCTAGCACCTTGCGAATCGGAGTTGGTGGTGAAGGCGAGCGTGCCTCCGTGGATCCAGGAATGGTAGGCGCGGAAGGTGTCGGGTTCGACTTGCGGCAGTTTGATGACCGGCGCAGCCTCACCGGAGGCGGCGCGGCATGCAGATTGGAAGAACGTGGAGTGCTCGGTCAGCAGTCGCTCGGGGACGGTGAAGGTGGCGGTGGTCTGCGGGTCGTCTCCATTGATGATGATGGTGAGCTCTTTGCTGAGGTAGGAGACACTGGGCAGAGGTCAGTACAGCTTGCGAATTGTCAAGAAATGCAGCTTGTTTACCCCCAGCGGAAAGCCATATCGGGTTGCGAGCGAGGTGTCGGATGGTGTGAGTGAGTTCGGTGAGTGGCGAAATCAGTTGTGGGATGTGAATGTCGGCAGGTGCGAGTTGAGTTGGTAGGGAAGCCAAGCTCATACAAGCCTGTCCGTGTGTTGATGTTGGTGCCAATGACGCAGCGCAACACAATACATGTACTTGGCAACCAGCACGCAGAAAGCTCACTCTTCACTCTTGATACTCGACTATCCGGCCAGAATGTGATGTGCACCAATAAACTTCAGTTTCTCCTCTAGGCTACAATGATAAGTGACCTTCTGAGGTGCGCCGTGCTTTAGGTGCATAATGCTACCAATTGCACGAAGCTTGCTCTTCCTCCATCTACCCTGTACTCCCAATTCTGCTCTGTGATATCAAAGCTGTGCCCTAGGAAGTATCTACTGTCCAAAATACCACACGAGCAAACATCAACGCCTGCTTATAGTCTGCTTCGGGCCTGATCGCCATGAGAAGCCAGACTCAGTGACGGACAGTTAGCAAGAATGCAAGCGCTTGCCCGGAAGATCCAGATCCAGCTCTCGCGGGAACCTGCAATCGTCGAAGATGATAGCAATGCTGACTCGCTCAAAGTGACTTGACTCCGCAATCTGGTGTCCACATCGTTAGATCATGTTTCCAAAGCAAGCCATCATAGGCACTTACCTTCCCGAACGATTCACTCCATTTCTCTGGCTTGACTACCGCCCAGACATCATGCTTGATCTGTACTTTTACCTTCGCTGTGTGGAAGCGGCCCAGGTCATCGTTCGCTGCATTGACGTACTCTTCTTGTGGCGTCGCAGAAAGCTTATCCTGGTAGCGGAATACGACTCCGTCCTCGTCTTCGAGACTAATTTCAGCCGTGCCGTGGATGTTGTTGCAAGGGTGCGGTTTATCCAGCTCGTGGTAGTGGCCAGGTTGCTGCTTTTGGTTTTCAGGCGGCCACTCGGTACTCTCCGAACGGTGAGCGAATCGTAAGCTCTTTATGGCCAGGTCCTTCACAAACTCAACATGGTACTCCTCGATGTTGTTCTCGATTGTCTCGGGTTGAATCATGTACGCATAGAAGTCAATCACGATACGTCGTATCGCACGGTCCCTTGTTGTGGCAGACCAGATCAGATCAATGGTACTCAATGGGAAGACTTTTTTCCAGTCGCTTTCTTGGTGAAGGAGGTCGAGAACGTAAAGGATCGCATCCGCAGCGGCATTGCGAAGTTTGGCAGTCATAAGGCGATCTGCAAGAAGCCAGAGCTTGATGAACTCTTTCAGAACGGGATGCGCCGCGTCTTCATATATGGTCGAGCGTTCGTTTCGGTCGCAGTCGGTGTCGAAAGGAATTTTCTCTTTGTAGATCCAGTACAGATACGCATGGAAGGTTTCCTTGTTGACATCAGGGATTTTGATGGTTCGTGTTGTAGCCTCCTTCCATTCATTGCGGCAAGCCGCTTCGAAGAATGCCGAATGCTCGACTAGAAGTCCTTGTGTGATGGCGAACTTCTGGGAAAGCTCTGAATCTCATTCGTTCATCACGATTGTGATCTCCTCGGAGAAGTCAGGGACGCTGACGAGGTGTTAGTATCTTTACGCAACCAGTGTTGGGCGGAGTACTTACTTTCTTAACAGAGGCATGGTGTCGCTCGAGTGTAGTTCTCGAATTGATTTGTGTGTAGAAGTGGTGGAGGTGGTTGTTGCGAAGCTCGTTCGAAGTCGGCGACGAACATATAAACACCATGACACAACAAGCACAGGTGACCAGTGAAAATTCATTAGTGAGCCATCTCAAAGGTAACTGCATCATGTGAAACTGCTACAAGCGCTCAATTCGAAACATACTATCCACAGTTCTCTGATACTCTCTGTCGCTCACTCGCTGATTCAATCTTGTCCTTCACCCGTTCATAGTCATCCCTGAATCTTCACATTCAACGGCAAACACCTTCATTCGTAGCGAGACTCATACTCGTGATAGAAGCACGAGTCTCTCTTGCTCGGACAGATGTTTTCCTCATCGTTCTTCACTACCTCAATCGCCTTGACCAACAGATCCCTCGTGAAGTCGACGTGATAATCCGCCACCTGAGCCTGTACAGTCGCAGCACCAACATGCTTGGCATAGTAGTCGATGATTAAGCATCTGATCGAGCGCCCGGGTGTAGTAGCAGACCAGACTTGGGCCGCTAACTCTGGCGGGAACACGTTGAGGGATGTTGTGAAGCTGTTGAGCTCCACTAGGATAGCGTCAATTACAGCGTTGCGGAGTCTGAAGTCGGCAAGGCGGTCGGCCAAAAGCCACAGCCGAACAAGATCTTCGACCAGTTCGAAGGCATCATCGGAGGGAGCGGTGGGAAGCTCTTTTCTGTGAGCCCAGAGTAGGTAGGCGTTGAAGACGTCCGCATCGACTTCCGGGAGCTTGATGGTACGGCTTGTCGATTCGAGCCATGCGCCATCGCGGCAGGCTGCCTTGAAGAACTCCGAGGTTTCGACCAATAGGCACTCCGGGACGGTGAACGACGTGGTGTCATCAGGGTGCTCTTCGCTTATAACGACGATGACCTCTTTGCGGAAGTCAGGTACACTGTGTCTCAATTAGTCTCCTGGCCTCCAAACAAAGTGGCTGTACACTCACCTGGCGAAAGCAGCCATTGCTGTGCGATGATCTGGTAAACACGCAACAGGAACTGCGCGTTTACCTGAAGGAGACGAAAGGCAGTGTACTGAGTGTTGCCGTCAGCTTGACATCCGTCATGGAAAATCGTGGGCTTCCAGGGCTTCCAAGACTTACTTAGGGAAGGAGCGACTCAGCCCTTGGCAGGCAAACATCTAGGGAAACCAAGACATCTTGACAGCCAAAAGCGAGCGAGACAACAGGACAGAACGTAATCATCTTGTGAAACTTGCAGTTTTGTGTAGAAGTCACTGTATTGGGTTGTGTAAGAGTGCCGGAAGCGCAAGAGAAGTAGCTGACGCAATTGAGCTCACTCGCCGCTGCCAGTTCAGACACATCTATCTAAACCGAAAAGACAGTCATGGAGTCATGCAGCCCGCTCCTCCGCTCAGTCACTGCATATGTACGATAGCCAATGCTCATACGAAGCCCCAAGATTCAGACATGAGTGCCTACATCTAGTCCAGGCCTTCGAAACAACTTTGTCCTTTCCCTCATCCATGTCCGAGACAAGCTTGCTCCGTAAATTTATCATCGTGATCATGATAGTAACATGGCTGTCCCTCGACTATCGAGAATGGGAGGTGCCAATCATCTGCTTTGTTGCTTACTAGAGAGACCAGCAAGGGTTCTTTCACAAACTCGGGATGGTACTCGTCAATAGCGTTCTGAATGTCCCCAATGTATACATAGCTGATGTGGTAGTCGATCACCAGCGTGCGGAGAGAGCGGCCAGGCGTTGTAGCTGACCAGATAAGGGCTATCAAATCCGGTGGGAACAACTCAAAGGCACATTTGGCGTCGAATCGGGCGGTGTCGACCATCTCATCCATTGCGGCATTGCGGAGTCGAATGTCTCCGAGTCGGTCTGCCAGGATCCATAGTTTTACAAGACTGCTCTGCGCGACAGGGGCGTTGAGTGCACGACCGGCGTCGTCCAAACCCCATTCGTTGCGAGCAGCAAGCTTGCCTCGATAGGTCCAGAACAGGTACAAGCTGAAGACACGAGGCTCGACATCCGGAAGCTTGACGACGCGACTTGTCGCTTCTTTCCACTCGTTACGGCAGGCTGCCTGGAAAAAATCGGACTTCTCGGTGAGGAGGCTCTTTGGGACGTGGAAGCTGGCGATCAGGTTGGGTTGCTCTTCGTTAATAATGATTGTGACTTCCTTGGAGAAGTCGGGCAAGTCAGGGAAACTAGGACATGTGTTAGCATGGCGCCTGGATGCGATGAAGAGGACGGGGAAGATGCACCTGCAGGGTGAAGCCATTGTCTCAAAGAAGCGAGGTTAAGGGCTTGGTTATGGGTGACGTGATGTGTAAGGCGACGACCAATGTAGAGCGCTGTGTGGTTTGCGTGATAGGCGATGGGCTGTGCGCCTCAATGTGTTGGGTGGTGTGCGGTATGAGGGAAATTCAGCTGGAGCATGTGGTGTTGTGTACGCTCGAAGCAATGGAACTGGGGTCTGGCAAGGCAAATGAAACGGGTCTGGCAAGGCAAACTGTTGCGCAAGTGGGCAGTAAAAGGCAACGGTTTACAGATCGTGAGCTTCATGGAACAGGTGTCACTGGGCTTCCAGATCATCATTCTGCACCCCAGTCTTTCTTGTCCGAGACCATACATACGGTGAGCTAACCGTTCGAGGTAGGCCGTTCTACGCGAGGGTCTCGACAAACCAACAGAGCTCCGCCATTATTGTCGTAGCCCTCATATTGCCAAGACTCGTTGCTTCTGATATCGCTCTTCACACCCGATGTCATTGTGTGATATTGAACATCAAGGTACCACCAATGCCGAGCACTCCGAAGGGCTGTCCCCCGCCAACACAGCTTGTCCAACGATGAATCTCATATTCCTCCCTCAACTCAATCAAGCCGAAGGGCGCTTTTTTTGCAGCGCACAACCTCGTAATCGTCGTGTTCATGGTAATAACAAACGCTGCGAAGGTCATGGCTCATGTGCGGCTCTACATCTCTCATGTCCATGGCTTTCACCATAAGATCCTTGATGAATTCGGGATGCAGTTCCTCCCTGATCCGCTCCAGGTAGTCTGAATTGGCGCCATCAGCATAGAAATCGACCACCAGACGTCGAAGAGCGCGCCCGGGCGTGGTTTTCGACCAAATGAGGACGATAATGTCTGGTGCGATTCCTTCAGTCCAATCTTAGACGCAGCTTTTCACGCGACGCTCTACATGGAGTATGGCATTGGTGACAAGGTTCCGAAGCTGTGCGTCTGCAAATCGGTCCGCGAGGAGCCAAAGCTGTATGAGCCCATGCAATGTTGGTCGGGCCTCAGCCATGGTGTTGTATTTGCCGTCAAACGTAAGCTGCGAGCTTACAGCAACCTTCTCTTTGTAAATCCAGTGAATATAGGCCTTGAAAGCGCTAGTATCCACTTCCGGGATCTTGATGATGCGAGTAGAAGCCTCTTGCCAATCATTGCGACATGCGGCCTCGAAGAATTTCGATTTCTCCGTGAGTAAGGTTTCTGGCACAGTGTAGGAGGCTGTGTGTTCAGGCTCGTCTTCGTTGATTATGATAGTCATGTTGTCGGTGAATTCGGCGACACTGATGAGTATGTCAGTACGCGGACATAGAGATGTGCAGGCGGATGACGGGAGAGATACGCTGGCAGATAATACATCGTGGCTCGTGGTATACGTCGAAGGTTTGATGCTGAGTGCTTGGTGCTGAGTATTTGATGCCAGGTCTCTTGTGCCGAGTGCTGAGTGCTGAGTGCTGAATGCTGGCAGATCGTGGTGTTGGTGCTCAGTGGATGGCGTTGTATGTAGCGCCAGCGGAGAAGGAACTCGGTGCCGATGTATGTGGCAATTCGCAAAGTCGCGCGAGAGCTGTTCTCATTAAGGCGGACGGGATGCATTTGCGAACGACGCACTGACCCACCACTGCAAGCCCGTCGGGTGGCAGTCAGTCAGTCAGTCAATCAGTCGAGAATTCGTCGACGCAGCAGCAGCCACAGCTGCACAATCTGCGGGTTCACGCCTCATCTGCCCAAACTTGACACTAAACGAGGGAAGCAGATCGTTCTATGATTCTACGACATCTACCTCAGTGATACCATGAAACGCCAATGAACCCAATGAACTCCAAACTCACTATGCATCCAAGTATTCATACGGTCATCCCTGCCTCAACGGATGAGTCCTACCCCTCAGCTCGCCAGCAGAGGGACTGGTCTGACGACTTCCCGCTGCATTCTTCAATGGACTGCCCATCCTCGGGCTCCTCGGCACGCTGGAACCTCTAGTTCCCATCCTGCCACGGCTGACCTCCTTCAACACGCTCAGCTCCTTGTCTTTCCGTGCCAGGGTATCTGCTTGCTCCTTGAACATCGCCTTCAGCTTTTTGTTCTCCCTGGCCAAGTTTGACGCACGCGCATCCAGCGTCATCTGCTTCGCGCGAGCCTGCTCGCCGTTTGCGCGGTTCCGAGCGTGAGAAAGCTCATTATCGAGCTCGCGGTTGGTGGTGCCCAGGTCCTGCGCGATGCGGGATGTTTCCTGATACAACTCCTGCGCATAGCTAAGGTCGCTTTCTTGGGTCTTGAGGCGCTTCTCAAGGATCTTGTTCTCGTTTTGGGACTGTTCGAACGCGAGGCGCTGCTTCTCGAACTCGGCACGTTCAGGAATCGAATGATCTGTGAGGGCCTCTTGAGCTGCTTTGAGCTGCTCCTTGAGCGAGCGGTTCTCGATGCGGAGGGCATTGGCGGTGGCTGCACCCTCGGTCATGCGAGTCACGGCCTTCTGAGCGGTGTCCATTGCTTCTTCGTTTTTCCTTGTGAGCTCGACGATCAGGTTTCGCTGATCCTCATGGCGATATTGGAGCTCTCCCAAGTCCTGCTTGTGATCTGCGAGCGAGGTCTGGGCTGTCAGGAGCAGTGATTGAAGGCGTCTGACTGTTTCGTTGAGGTCGGATGGGTCAATCACGTCCAGTGGCACCATTTGTGGGTTGCTCGGAACAGCGACCGAGTCACTGACATGTGAGATGTCTAGCTCAAGCGGGTTGATGGTGACAGGTTGGTCGGGCAGGTGTATACCATTTGATGCGAGGCGAGGGCGTTTGAAGGTGTCAGAGGCCGACATCTCCACCTCGGACGTGTCGAGAGGATGCTTGCCACCAGGGTGTGCGGCACTGCTCTGTGGCAGCTCAATGTCGCTCTCAGTTTGACTGTCCAGGTTTTCGAGCATGCTCAGTGCGGCAATAGACCACTCTCGCTCAGTTGGCTTGCTAGTGACAAAGTCCGCGATTACCTTGGCGGTCTCGACGGAAGGAAGCTGCCCGTGCTCAAGCTTGCCCGAATCGTATCGAAGGTCGAAGATGCCATGCACAAGAGCGCGAAGCTTCTGCTGATGAGTCAGGCCTGGAGAAAGGCATCGCTCAACATGTTCTATCGTGCCAGGCACGGCGAGTGTCATCATGACCAGATCGTCGTTTGGCCCTTGCAAAAGCTTCAGGGTGGAACCTCCGGCCTCCGCACTGTTGTCCATGCAAATTACAGCGTCTACAGCCAGCGATTCGTAGCTAGCGTCTTCGTTGTGTGACATGACCTTAAAAGTAAGCGCACAAGTATCTTGCTTGGTTGTTTGCCCGGTATCGGCTCTGTAACAGGTGACCTGGAAGCCAAGGAGAAAGTTTTCCAATATCTGTAGCAGCTGAGTGGACTGACAGATGACAGCAATGGCGACTTCCTTATCCCTCAGCTCATCTATGAGATGCTTCAAGAAATGGAATTTTGCGCTGCAGTCCGTTGCCCATTTGGCGTGAGCAGCGGGTGGCACGTCGTATTGTGTGAATGTCTCGACGTTATCAAGATCTGGGTGTACAACGATCCTCCTCAAGCGCTCCAGCAGAGTCTCAATCTCGACAATGAGTTCCTCGCTAGGCTGGTCAGTGCCGAGGAAACGTTCAATGATGTCCTTGTGATGTTGGATCATCAGAGGATACGAGTCGCGCTGATGGCCCAACAAGGCAATGGGAACCGAATGTACGAAGTTGCCACCCTTGGAGTCTTCTTTAGAAGCGGCACCAGTGATAGTGCTTTGCCTTCGGAGCAGTGGATTCTCCTTCTCTTGTGGGACCAAAGTCTTGTAGCGCCCAGATGTGTTCATCTCGTCCTGCGTGACATGCTTTTGCGGGAGTGCAGCAGGTACAGCAGAAGGTGATCTGCCACCGTTACGAGCCAGCTCTGGAGAGCCTGTCTGAGCCGGAGTTTCTGCAGCAAGCTCTGCGTTAATTCTAGGTGGGACGGCAGATGGCTTCGCAGGTGTGGTCTGACTCGGAGTGGCGGATTTAGACGGCGTTCGACCTCTCTTCAATGCCTGCTCAGCCTTCAATGCTCTGATTTTGTCGGCCACCTTCATTTTTGGCTCCGATGTGGGCGTCCTACGGTCCATGGAATTAGAACTCCGGACTGGACTACGAGTCGGCATTGAAGGGAGGTAAGGTAAAGTGGGCGCGCTCTCTCCAATGACTGGCAGTCCCTGGGAAGGTACAGCGGGGAACGAACTAGACAGGGAAGAGTCGTGGTTCGGAAGGCTGTTGGCCCTAGGCACGATGCTCGCAGTATCGTAGGGTTGATTTTCCCCAGTTGTAGGCTGGCTGTGGGACTTTGCTGCAAATGTAGTAGATATACCGCTTACAGCCTGAGTCTGACTGTGAGCAGGGGCAATCTGCGTCTCGAAAGGGAAGGATGCTCTCGTTTCAGGGCTTTGAGAAAGTTTTGAGAATGCAGGCTCCGGTACCCGATCTTCAATCGACTCCCGGAAATCAAGCTGGCTTGAGAAGTCGTATGCAGCGACACCAGAAAAGTCGCCAGGCGCTACAAGACCAAGAGAGCTCCGACGCGACTTTCTCTGGACTGCTTCAGAACTTTCTACTGCGGCAAGACCGAGAGAGGCAGGAGGTCCAGGCGTAGGAGACTTGGCAGATGGTCTTCTCGGACTTTGTGGTGGAGTGCCAGCTTGCTGTGTAGAGTAATTGTTCACAAGGTGAGCTGATGGTGGCTGTATCTTGACAGCGTTGTTGAATGACTGCGAATTAGTACCAGGAGCTTGTGCAGCAATCTGTAAGTCCTCTATGAGTTGGCTCGCAGCTTCGTTTCCAGCACCTGCCTGTGGTTGTGAGGCAAGATCGAAAGAAGTAGGGAGTGATTGGGAGTCTGGAACAACCCTTCCGGTGGAGTTTTGTTCAGGTGTAGGGGCTCCTGGGGGTGCGTTCTGGCTGGTGGCGAGTACGAGAGGCTCTTCTGTCGTGAGAGCCGAGCCAGGGTTGAGTGTATGCTGCGAGTCTGGTAGGACTTGAGATAGCTTGGGTGAATCTGTCCTTGGGTCTACTTGAGATGATCCGAGAGTTGTGTAGTTTCGATAGCTTGAGGATGGTTCAGATAATTGCACAAAGGCCAAATCCTGGCTGGGCACTTCTTGAACAGCGTCCTGTGGCTCAAACAGTGGCGAATCCTCGCAGGTTCGTTGGACTGGGGTTCCAACTGTAAGGACTTGCGGTTCCTGGGATACGAACAAGGGCGAGTTCTGGTCGCTGTCGCCTGCAGGTGCTCCCGCTGAAGCTTCGGGGCTCTCTCTGATCTCGATTGGCCGAGGAGTATTGGTCGACGCGGTGGGTAGCTGCTCCCTAGTGACAGGACTGCTTTGACCGATTGATGAACTAGACAAGATTATGCGAGCTCTACCACTCTTGGCAGGATTTCTCACGGGTGTCTTCTGAGACTTGCCGGCAGTGCTGTTGGAATTCTGGAGGTTGGCTGCTGGATGTCAGTCGTACTTCAATATATTGCGAATTTCACATTGAAAGCAATGTTCGCTTAGAAAAATCAACAGTGAGAATAACATACCGGCTTGCCTGGCGAGCTTTTCTGCTTCCCAGTCGGCGAGGGCTCGCTCTGTGAGATTCTCCTTGGGTTCCCAGGTCGGAGTGTATTTCTCGCCAGTGCGCTCGTTGTCTTCCCAGTCGATCAGGTACTCGACTTTCTTGCGGACAATGCGCTCTTTAAGAACAGTGCGGAGCTGGTAATATTCCTCCTCGTCGTGATCGCCGTGAGGATGGGGCGAGGATGGAACAACAGAAGCTAGGACAGGCGTAAGTACGATGCCCGAGACGAATAATTCCGTGGAAAAGAGGCGTGTTGTTCGCCCCTGGGCATTTCCACACTTCGAACTGGGTCAACTCACATTTCTTCTTCCGCTTGTTGGTCTTGGTAGGATTATATGCTGTTCCTCGCTTTCGTTTTCCGGTCATTACAGCGAGCGCGTGGCTTGGAATGTGTGATCTGCCATAACGAAGAAATAATCAGATCAGTACATTTTCGCGACGCCACGGTCTATGGTGATGATTGGAGATGCTATCGCGGTTCCCAGACGCGCCAGCGGAGGTCTACTCACGGAGGGATGGTGGTCTGGAGTCGTACCAGCAACGCTCAGGGACTTTGAGTCTTGGCAGCGCCTCTGCCGTCGGGCGAACTTAACTTTGCCGAATTATGGGGTGCTGCTGCTGATGATACCATCATAGATGGGCGATCGTGGGGTTGGCGATGTTATCGTCAAGAGGATGTGGTGGTTTTAGAGAGGTGAGGTGGTGTTTTATGTTTTCATGGCATGCTGACACCCTTCCTATATCTAACTCCAACAAGAAGCTTTCACGTGCAAGAACGACCATCACCGCTTCTCACATGATCTACTGTTCACCACTCATCACTGGCCATCTAGCTGAGCATCTGAAGACTATCTTGTGAAGGGCATCACACAACAATATACCGTGACAATCAAGCAAAAATCACCTTGTGATACCCCCATTGCCCGTTTTGGTATCAGGCCATAGCATCATCGCCACCATGTCATCACCACCACTCACGGCCTATCTCTTCTGGTGGAACCTCAAAACTCCAACAGACAACTTCTGGCATCCATACCCAGGCGCCTCACCAACCAAACACCTCACCACAGCACCAGCCTGGACATCCCGCCTAGACCTCCCAGCAACGGCCGTAGACGCCGCACCCTTCGTCGTCACCGCAGGAGCAATAGCCTACATCCGCCAATACAGCTCTCTCGGCTGGACGGTCCCCGCCTCTCCCTTCGCCAACAAACGCACCATGGCCGCCCTGCATCGCAGCGCGCTCATCGCCGTTCCTGCAATTTTGATAGCGCAGGCTGCGGGCGTGGAGTATCGGTATGCTATTCCGCGTTGGTCGCATGAGCGCGAGAGGGCGAGGGATGAGGAGCAGGCGCGGTCTCATGTTGAGACGGGTATGTATGTTGGCGGAGCGATTATGCTGGCGAGGAGTTTGGCGAGTATGGGACCGAGATGGAGTTTGATGGATTTGGTGCTGGGTGGGGCGGTGGCGGATCTTGCGTTGAGGGAGTATTATAAGGCGCATGGGATTTGAGGTGCGCAATGTGATGAGAAATGGAAACAAAAGTAATCAGACGAAATGCTTTGATATTGTCTGTCTATGAGATCAAAGATGCGCAAAGGATCGCCAGCGGTCCATCAATGCTTCATCTCAGCTGTTTTGTTGGCCAAAATTAACGACGCAATCAAGCGCTTAGCAAGCAGAAGCCTTGCTAGGCTCGCACTCGCCGTTAGCCTTGTCACAGCCCTTGTAGCCCTGGCACTGAGTCTTAGTGTCAAAGCAGTTGTTGGAGTAAGTAGCCTTGTCGCCCAAGTTGGTGTTGATGCCAATCAACTCGCCGCCGTTCTTGGCGACGACACCGGTCATGTTGACCTGGCGCGAGCACTTGCTGTTGCCCTTGCAGTTGCCGCAGGAGCGGTAGACTTTGCCGTAGTCTTCGGCGTAGAAGTTGACGATGTTCACAGTGCCGCAGCCGTTGTGCTGGATGATCTTGTCCGAGGCGTGGTAGGCGCCGCCGCCGATGATGTTGGCGGTGCCGTCGCCCTTGAGGCTGATGGCGTCTTCGCAGACGTCTTCGAACCAGACGAATTCGAGGTTGCAGGATCCTGGGGAGCGGGTTAGTCACGATGTGGTTGATGAAATGGTTCGTAGCGGATGATGTGCGTCTGTGGTAAGATACGTACTGCGAGATGGTTAGCATAATTCGTGAGACGATGGTGAAAGTGCAGAAAAAGCATACCCCTTGCAGTAGATACCCTCAGCCTGGTGCTTGCCAATGATGACGTTACGGAGAGTAGCGCCGTCCTCAAGGACGAAGACAGTGTCCTTCTCGCCACCCTCAACCTGGTTGTTGCAAGCGCCGTTACCACGGTCGTACTTGGGAGTTATCAGCAATGTTTTCTCGGTGGATTCCGTTAAAATGAACAAACCTTCACCCAGCCAGCATCGAAGGTGGTGCCCTTCTTGATGTACTGAGGTGCGCTGAGAGACTTGGTACCGGTGTGCTTGGGAAGACCACCAGTGTAGGCCAAGCAGGCGAAGGTGGAAGGCAGAGCAGCCAGAACGGCGACGATGGTGGCGGAGTGCATCTTGAGGAACGATTGTAAGTGATCGAAACGAGTGATATGATGAGCGATGGTGTGATTTCTGGTCGTCCAGCAATTCCAGCAGTTTATATACCATCTACATGCCCGTCGAGCCCTCCGCAGAGCTGCAATGCCCAGCCTGTAGCATGTCACCAAACCTATACCGTTAATAACAAAAACATTGGCATTGCAGCATGCCCCGAGCGAGCCCTCTGCAGAAAAATATCAGTCAGCTGCGGTGCGACAGTGTAAACTAGAGGGCCTTGTATACGCGAGCGGCAGATGAAACCACCAGCACACCCGTTAATCCAATAGTCGGAGATGGCCATTTGTGGAGAAAGTGGTTCCTTTGTGTGTATGCAGGGGTGCGTTTATATGAAAGAAAGATAGGATGCACATATGCAGAGTGATCGCGGCCGTACTAAAGACGTCAAGCATTGCTGCGCCACCGTTAGTGTGACATCGAGCAGCGAACACCCAACTCGTTGCCAGCGGTGAATTAGGGTACGGTGGTTTCGACCGACGATCTTAGCTATTTTGTTGAACGTGCCCTGTTTCAATAGACCAATAATCATGCGATAGGAGTTTTATCGGGCGAAGTTGGTGTTGAGCTGCTTCACCGTCTCGCGGTATAGGGCCAGAATTCCATAACGCAGCCAAGACTCTGCAAATGCTTGGGCGACGGGAGCGCAAATTGACGCTGAGTTTCTGAAACAGTCCTTCGGAAGTCGCAGAACATTCGGAACGGAGCCGTGACGAGATTGCTGTATATTCATAGCCTTCGGTCGCTGTTCTCGATGCGTCGACTGTATTCATATGTATGGCCGAAGGCACGCCGCTAATGTTCGCAACACTCACAAACGCAGGTCTCGAACCTAGCGGTGCGACATTCGTAGAAGTCGCTGTTCCACAATCATTATTGTTCCGCCTGTAGTTAACAACCGAATTCTGCATGGTAACTTGCCGCACGACAGATTTCAGCGGCCGCAGTCGCATGTGACACGGAGTAGTTTGCGATAAGCACCCAGACCTACCGCTTTGAGAAGTTGACGCCGCGACAAACTTGGAAAGTGAGAATCAGCAGACACATGCTGTAATATCGGGCGCTGTTGTCGCTCAATCTCAATCTCCTTGTAAAAGCCGTTCAAGTGGTGGGAAATCAACGCTCCAAACTCCGCGCTAAAGATCAACGGTGCAGTATTACCCCTCAGGCACCCTCCTGCATAACATCCTCTTGTTTGATCGCATCTCCATTGGCTCCTTCACCCTCCTGTTTTACGTCATCTCCGCCTGCCAGAATCTTCGTCTTCACTCGCTCGTCCACCGGTCCGCCTGGTGTCCAGCTGACAACTTTGCCCTCCTCGTCCACGAATTCCCACCTGAAGCGACTGAGGTAGTGCGGTATGGCGCTGAGCTGGGGTCCATAGCGCTGGGTGTTGTCGTAGAGCTCGAACAGAGGGACAGCCAGAAGCTTCATATTCTTCGGCACGCTCAGCACGCGCTTCTCCGGCAGCTGCAGTAGGTAGAGCTTCTTGCACTCTTTGGGACGAGTGCAATGAGGTGGGAGGTATGGGTACATGAAGGTCTCATAGTTGGGTCGGTACCATTGGGCGAGTGTGGAGTGGACGTTCCAATCGTTGTCTGTGGATTGCTCCTTGAGAGAGCCGGTGGGTGCCAGGCGGTCATTGAGGCGGGTCTTGAAGCCTTCAATCTCGTCGGCATCGTGAGGGATATAGTCGCCAGGCCTGAACGAGAATAGTGTCAGCACAAATGGCAAACAGAGCACCGTTTAAGCTATACATCAGGCGCAACGTACAGCTTGAAGAAGGCGTTGGCGATTTGCAGCATGAGGATGTGGGGATGGTTGTGCTCGTGGCAGACTAGCACGCCTTCGCCTGTCCTTCGCATGCCATGCTTGTCGTAGTACTCCTCGAGTCTCTTCAGGCGGTCTTTCACAGAAGGATCCTCTTCTAGCTGCGTCTCTTTGGTGCCGAATGTGTAGTTGCTTAGAGGAAAGAGTGTGATCGCATCTGATTGACGTGCATTGAAGGGCAGGATGTCCTTTGCGGGTTGTGATGATTTGGTGGTGGATGAGGGAACCGCCGACATGGTTGCAGTGATGTCGTCACAGCTTTACGGAGGTATAGGTCAAGTCGGCGAGCACGGCCTCGTATTTGGACCGCGAAGTGAAGAGTGCAAGTCAGTGGTAGGTGTGCATTCAACGATGCCAGACACATCATACCAATGCTCATAGCGTTTCAGGGTCGAGCTTCAGCACGGGCTGCGGCAAGTCCCGCAAAGCTGGGGAACGCGTCGCCCTTTCCCAAACAGTCGGAAGGCTGATTGCTGAGAGATAAGTTAGGCCACGCATGACTTGATCACACCTTGATAGCGTGCTAGTTGCCGGTGGCAGACGCTCTCCTACTCCTGCGAACGCGTCGCCTTTAGTCAAGTAAAGTATAGTTTCCTATCTCTTCTTTACCTATCTGACATCTTCATCATCTACCTATCAATTTCCAAGACTGAGGGGCACAACTAGAAAGTGACAAGATGTGCCGGTAAGCCTTGTTACAAGTGTTCAGAGGCATCCGAAAGGCTGACAGTATCAAGCTGGTTCGCATACATCTCCCCTACGGAGCCTTGTCTCCTCGAAGATGTGATCATCTCATCCAAGCACTCTCTCACAAATCAAGTCCACGAGCATTATCTTCCGGGACTGGTAGCACATGACCCACGTGACATCTCCAAGGACCACTTGATCACTGCCCGCAATGTGATCTACAATATCGACGGGCTGGGCATTGTCTGGTACACGACTTCTAATGCCGACTTCGAGAGAGGTGACACTGGTGAATCTGGAGACGGCACCCAGAAGGATGGCTTGCGACCTGCTATGTACAAGAGCATCCAGCCGCCTGCCCACGATCTAAACTTCCACTCCATCTGTAACAATACAGAGACTCGAGTCCTCATGGCTCACATACGTGCAGCAAGTGGAACGCCGATCACTCCCGTCAACAATCACCCTTTCATCTTCGGCCGGCACAGCTTCATGCACAACGGCGCCATCACCAATTTCTCCCTTCTTAAGCTTGAGCTGTGTCAGAAGATGAGTGCCCCTGCATATGCGAACATCAAAGGTGGCACCGACTCTGAGCACATGGCGGCGTTGTACATCTCCTTCCTCACCAATTTCGACAATGAAGCCTCCTTCGAGCGCGAGTATAGTGCGGAGCAGATGGCGACTGCAATGACTGCAATGATAACGACCGTTTTGGAGTTACAATCAAACATACTAGGGCCAAAGGCAATACCGAACAGCTTGAATCTATGTGCGACGGATGGAGTGAAGATGGTAGCGTGCCGATTCCGGAATCATGCTACGCAGGAGCCACCTTCGTTGTGAGTATAAAGTAGGTCTCATATGGAAATGCCAAGCTAATTATCTTCGCTGTAAGATACTACTCGACAAACGCTGGCACTACTCTCAACCGGAAGTACCCTGACAATCCTGACGGCACTCATTCGGCGAGCCGCTTCACCGGAAAAGCCGTTGAAGATCATGGCAAACACATAATTATCGCAAGCGAGCCCAGCACTTACAAGGCAGATGACTGGCAACTCATACCGCGCAACAGCTTGGTGACGGCTAGTACTGAACACGGTGTTCAAATCGCACCCATTGCTTACAATCCTGAGTGGAACGCTGAAGATCCCACTGCAGTGGGAAGCTGATGGACTTTTCAGAGTCGGAAACGAAGCCACGATCAAGCTATAATTGTCGACAGTAGATGATTTCCTCACGAATTGATGCATCAATGCCAAGGCTCTAGACATCTTCTTTTCCTTATATACGTTTCGAAACGTCGTTACTGTCATGAAATATCGAAAACCCCCCCAATAAACCGCAACACAACCAAAGACTCCTAGTTCGCCACATAAGTCTGTCCAGTAGCCGCCGTCGGCTGCGCAGTATAAACCGGCGGCGGAGGTCGCTCCACAGGCTCCCTTCCATAATTCAACGCCAGCTCAAGATCTGCATCATCCGCCGGCGCAGGCTCCCCTCTTTCCCTCGCTATCTTCCTCGTGTGTCGCTCGATTATCGCACGATTGCGCTGCCGCTGGAGTTCTCGCGTGTGGCCGTCGACGCCCGGCTGGCCTGCTCCGGTGTATTCGCTGTGGTCCGAGTTGATGCCTTTTTGCCAGGCGCGAGGGAACCACCACCACATGACTATGAAGCCGGCGACGACGAGGCCGCCGAGACAGCCGACGGGGATTGCCCAGACTGGTGCCATTGTTGTGGTTTAGTATTTGTTATGGGTGGGTCTTCTGGGGTTTGGTTGTGGAGCGGAAGCGGGGAGCGGAGTTTGATGCGGAGCTGAAGACTGGGGATTCAGATTGCGCGATGGTGCCCTTTGTCTTTGTCTTGTCGATCGTTGTCGTATGTGATTTGGTAGAACGAGCGACTGCTGGTTGATGAGACTTGAAGTCCCGCAAACATAGATCAATTGAAAAAACCGGCAACAGAATGAGCAGCAGGGTGCAGAGTGTGTATAAAGGACTGGGGCTCTGAGGAATGCCGTCTTTGCCGAAGGATCCAAGTCACATCCTGAGGTCGCATTCGCCTCGCAGCTGGAAAGCCACCTACGTATACATTCTGAAAGACAGCATTTGTTTGGCGGCCTCGACGAATGCACATTTGGAACGAAATCCAGTTTTCGAAAGAGGCGTTAAAGGCGCAAGCTATAGAGATAAACAGCCATAGTGCTTGCCTGATGAAAGCTTAACACGACGCTTGGGTTGCTTGATCCCGGCTCTGATTAGGGCTATAGAGATGCTGACGATGAGCTGTGTGGTAATATCAAGATGCGTGTCTGACGGCTATCGAAACTCATATCTTCGCAAGCGTTCAGATTGTAAAATGCATCAGATTCCACTGCCGTTCGAGCGACGGGCCACCGAAGTTCCAAACTCGGTATAATGTATCGACATTCGGATACCTTCGAGCAGGACTAGGCATTTTTCGACAGCTGCTTAAGCTTATAGCATGTCAGACGAGCTTTAGCTACCGCTTGATATCATCTCTTCACGGGTCATCATATAGTTCTTCACAGATCAGGGCATGCAACGACCTTTCGTTTTACACGCAAAAATTGTTGCTAGAGGGACTCAACTTTGCAGCTTCGATGTTAGATTTTCGACCACATCCAGATGACGTGGGCACTGAACCCTCCAAGCTTTCTTTCAATACATCTCTGTATAACGGCCGGCGTTCTCTGTTGCTACAAAAAGCCAGACCATTCGTGGGCACGTGTTTGTTAAACGTACGATGTTTCTACTTACCCCAACTCTAACCCTGAATCATACCTGATGGAAGCGAGCCAGTCACGTGATCAGCTGCCGCAACGCTGAGCTGAGTGCGTTGAGGTACACATGCAGAACGAGTTTTTGCCATTGAACCTACTGTTGTATACATGTCGCAAGTATGTGTCCTCTTCAAGAATCATCAAGTGCATAATCGAGCCGTCATGTCTTCGGCAATGAACAAATCGGCGCGCGTGGCTGGTCAGGCCTTTTTCATGGCAAGATTTGCCCATCACATGCTACATGTAAACGACTCAGAACTAAGCATGGCAATTGACTAGACTAGAGCGACATTAGTCATCACGACTCATGTAATCTTTGTAGAAGCAGACGCCGAGACTCTACCTCCTTACACACACGACTGGTCTCCTGACATTCTTCGCCAGCTCGAAGCCTCCAGTTGACGAGACGGCAATCCCACGCTGCACCTCTACAATGAGGCCAAGGGAGGCTGTGAGGCCTGAAAAAATACCTAGTGCACACCTTGAGCTTTCAAGGGCGGCCTTGTCATTATCTTCACCAGTTATCAAGCCGTGATGGCGAAAATTGCCATCACACAATGACCGATAAGTGAGTTGTAATGTACGAGGTACTCAAGTAACCTCAGCTGCAGAGTGGGTTTGAGCAAGTTCATTTTCACCTCCGTAGCTGCACTGGCAATATCTGATAAAGTAGTACAACGACTCGTCTATCGAACCTTCGCATTTCGCGTAGCTGTTCCCAGCATCGGAATACTCATTCATCGCCACTGTGGTTCGCTGGACGTATCTGGCCTTGGGCGGTCTCATCACTAACGAAATCGCCTACTCGCAGTATGGCCTCACTGGACTTCCAGCAAACAGCTACGACCCGGTATGCGCTACAGCATGCCTTCGCTCGTTCTACACCATGATTCTCAGTTGCTCAGCTGGCGGCCAGACCATAGGCATGGTCACGCAACCAACATCTACTGAATGCTATGCCGAGAATACCGCCTTCCTGACAAGCGTTGCCTGGTGCACGCACGTCCAGTGCGAGGAGAGACAGCCGCCAGCCGACCTACTTGAGTACTGGTGGGACATGCAGATTACTGGCCAGAAAACGGCTGGCGCTCGAACAGTGCCGGCGAAATGGACGTATGGTCAAGCCTTGGCACAGGTCACCGAAGAGCCTACAGTGCAGCTCACCATGACCGACACTTTGCTGAATACGACCTCGCTCGTTCCGCTTCACAAATGGCACGCTCAATACAACGTCCTTTACTCGACTCAGGCGCAGGGCACGCTCATGAACAAATATGGGTTAGTCGCTGTTCAAACTCCCACAGCCTATTCATGTAGTACTAACTACTTCAAAGCATAGCAATACTTGTGGCGAGTTTCGGCCTTCCGATCGTCATCACCTGGATGGGATATATGCCATTCATTGGCCTGCTGCTTGCCAAAGCCAGACCGTACATCACTTGGCCGAGCAGTATTGCGACATATCACATTCGGTCTTTGCCGTACGCGCTCGGTAGAGCTCCCACAGTCGGCTAGTCGCTCTATGCCATCCTGTTCCTGGTCTTGAACATCATACTCACTTCCGTCGGCTATGAGTCTCGCCAACCAAACGCTTGGAACCCTACCGTCCATTACGAAATCATGTCATACGTGCTCGGCCGGACTGGTGTCTTCGCATACATATTCTTGCCATTGTTGTTCTTGTTCGCCGGGCGAAACAACATTCTGCTTTGGCTCACGAACTGGTCTCATTCGACCTACCTGGTCCTCCACCGGTGGGTTGCTCGAATCTTCACAGTCCAAGTCCTTCTGCATTCGATCGTATCGCTTGCAAAGTACGTGCAGACTGGCATGTACTCCATGGAAGCAAACAAGCCCTACTGGATCTGGGGAATTGTTGCCACAATATGCGTGGTAGTTCTCTGCTTCGGAAGCGGCTTATACATCCGCGCCAATCATTATGAGATATTCCTCCTCAGCCACATCGTCCTGTCGGTAATCACTGTCGTCGGCTGTTGGTATCACTCCTACGACCTGTACGGCCTCTTGGGCGGAGATGTCTTCTGGGTTTATGCCGTGTCGGCGGTATGGGCTTTTGACCGCGCAGTAAGGATCGTTCGCATCGGTGCTATTGGCCCAAAGAGGTCCATTGTTACAGAGTTGGGCGGTGCCAGCGACTACGTTCGAGTCGATGTGCCGGACATCCGCTGGAATCGAGTTCCTGGCCGACACGCATACCTGTATTTCCCAACACTATCGCGGTGGGCACCATGGGAGAATCATCCATTCTCTGTGATGCCGACGGCCATGCTGACTCCCAAGTCGGACGCCAATGGCACGAGAGTTACTCGCCCCGCACGCCCTGTGGCAAGGAGTGGCAGCTCTACTGATAGTACAGGAGCCGCTCACGATGTCGAGAAAAGCAGCACAGTGGTTCAAAGCCACAGCCAGGCGCCTTCTAGCTGTCAGAACCGCGGTCTTACATTCTTCGTGAAGAAGGGAGCGGGATTCACCAAGAAGCTCCAAGCGCACACAAATCTCCTCACGCTAGTCGAAGGACCTTACCCCAACAACTCCACCGCCCAAGTTTTACGTTGCGACCGTCTCCTACTCATTGCAGGTGGGATTGGTATCACTGCCATTGCCCTATTCGTGGCCAATCACTGGAACGTCAAGTTGAGTTGGAGCGTGCGCGACAAAGCTTCATGTCTGGTGAACGAGTTGGCTGGGGTCTTGGACACTGTCGAAGAGAATGATGTACGAGTTGGCTCTCGCCTTGATGTCCCTTCGCTTTTGGCCCATGAAGCGGCGGCGGGGTGGCAGATGATTGGCGTTGTGATCTCTGGTCCGCCGTCTTTCTGCGACGACGCAAAGGCTGCTGTGATTGCGCAGGCTCGTGTGAGCAAGACGACACAGTTTGAGCTGGAGGTTGAGGCCTATTCTTGGTAGAATGTCGGATCGCTTAAATGATGATTGAACGAGAGACGCTTGCCGGGATCGACAATGCAAATTGTACTCTTTCATGGTTTACACCCACTTTATGTAAGTGCTCAGCGGTATATGTCAGTGTAATGGACTTGCGCAACCCTCAGTCGCATCATCGTATGTTGTCTACTGAAACCAATGACTCGTGTTGTGCGAGCTGCTGACAAGGATGCAGAGGTGTAAAGTTAGATGGCCGGGGCTCGCTTCGAAAAGCGCAGCTCCACCATTGAGCAAGTTTTACCTTCGCACTAAATCTAGTCGTCCTGTCTTTGCGAAACACCAAGATAAACATTATACACATACAAATTTTGGTCGGCGACATCCACAATGAATTCTTCCGATCGTGTCGCGGACGTTGGTGGTCAAAATGCTTCCGAGCCGTCGACGTTAGGCGTCATGGATGGCGACTTCGACACGCTGGTTGAGAAGCTTCTCGATGAACACCACGTGCCTGGAATGAGCATAGCAATTGTTCATAATGGTAAGATTCAGTGCAAGGTATGATGTTCTTGCAATCTCGGATGTGTGGTTGGATATTCACCGTAAATGTCCAGGCACACGGCTTCTCACAGCTGCCCGCAACGAAAGCGACTCCGGATACCTTGTATTTTGCGGGAAGTACAACGAAAGCCATGACGTGCGCGGCAGCCGGAAAAATAGTTCATAGCGAAGACTCTGGGTTCAAAAACATCAAATGGACTACTCCGATCGCTGATGCCTTGGGGGACGACTTCGTGCTTACCGACGAGTATGCGACTTCGCACTTGAGCATTGAAGACGCCTTATCTCACCGGTCCGGACTGCCAGCGCACGATGTTTTCTATGGCTGGGACTCACGGCCTCTTCTCGATTGTGTTCGATCTTTGCGGCACCTTCCATTCAGCACTGATTTCAGAACCGGTTGGCTGTACAACAATATTTTGTACGGCGCTGTCGGAGCTGTGATCGAGCACCTCACTGGCAAAGACCTTCCCAAAGTATTGGAAGACTGGTTCTGGAAGCCTTTGGGCATGACTTCGACAACTCTGTCTTTGGACCAAGCGGAGGCTATGCAGGACGAGGATGGCAAGACGCGACTTGCGAGAGGCTATTACTGGACCAAGGATGACTTCTATGTTCCTGATGCCTACCCCGACTTCGCACCAGTCGCAGCTGCAGGTGCAGCGATCTCCTCAGTAAGGGACTATTCGCTGTGGGCAAAGGCCTTGCTCGAGGCTTCTGCAGGCACGTCAGATGCTTCAGCACCGCTGGGTGGCGAATTGTTTCGGGACTTGATTACCCCAAGAAGCATCGTGCCCTCGCTGTACGCATCGTTGTGGAAAGACTGCAATGGTATCACGACTTGCGCTTTAGGCTGGCTCGTCCAAAGCCTTGGCTCACGCACTCTCATCTCACATGGCGGAGGCTTAGTTGGCTTCGGGAGTTGCGTATACCTGCTTCCGGAAGAAGGCTTCGGGTTCATTTCCATGGGAAACACTATGGGTTCCAGCAACATTGTGGGAAACAAATTGTTCTTCGAAGTGCTCAGACGGCTGGGCCTGCATGATGTTCGTGAAGATGACTGTTGGGTTCCCACGGCTCCGACTTCGTCTACTGATGAAAAGAGTGGATGTGCAAAACCGAACGATTCCGTGCAGCGTTCAACAAGCCCGGCACCCGAAGCCACCATGAAGTTTGCTGGCTCCTACACACACCCTGCATACGGTACGTTTGCGGTTTCTCATGCTGGCGCCTCAATACTTTCGTCACTTGAAGCGAACACTACGCCTGAAGACGTAGGATCGGAACTCCCTCACCCTGCAACCCTCCACGTGAGACCGTCGCAACGGACATGGCCGAACGAATATGCTCTCAGGCAAACGTCCCCGTTGAGCTTCCTCATGGACGTTTTCTTCCAGCGCGGATCGGAGGACATTCCCGCGAATGAAATCGATGACAATGCAACGAGTGATGGTTCTCTAGCCTACAAGAACATCAAGGTGCTAGAGTATCTCTACACTGGAAAGGCCATTTTCGAAGAAGACGAAGCAGGGCTCGTAAAGCGGCTTGGAATGGAGTTGAGTCCCGAATTGGCAGACTCGGAGGCCGCTAAGGTGTATGCAAAGGCTGGCATGATTTGGTTCAAGAAGTCGTAAAGAATTAATAACGATCATTACATTTGACGGCATCTATACAATGTGAGGGGAATGGGCAGGACTTTTGTATCTCTTGATTGAAGTTCAGAGCTGCATGCAGTCTTTGGTGGTTTGGGGTGCGTAACAATCGTGAGCATGCAATGAGTGTGAATGCGTATGTATCACAGGCACGAAACCTTTCGGAGGATTCGACGGAGCATTTCACCTTAAACCTGTCAGCGACTTCCAAATGGAACTTGGGAGAGATGAGGAATCTGGTACCTTTCTTCTGCGGTCGATACACTTCTGGCATCGGAGCATCGCACTTCTGTGGAACAGTGTCTTGACTCGAGTCAGATTGGGTCGTCTCAGCAGTACTGCTGCCCTTTCTTGTCCGGTCTCCGACGAGAGTGCCACTGCCGTGGGGCGAATGCTGGCAGCTTGGCTCGTCGCCAGGAGTATCTTGAGTAAAGCTGCCGGACACAGAAGCTTGTGCCTTTTTGACCTTCTGCTCTGAGGGAGTGAGTTCTTGTTGGAAGAAGCTGGGTCTGCCATCCTCTTCGACGACATGTAAAGTTGTGTCTTGCTCGAGGTCGCCTTTTGGTGCGCTTAGCCATTCACCCGTAGCCATTAAGGCCACGCTACAGTGCCACGGTGTCGTGAATCCTGTTTTGGTGTTCAGGAGACTGAGCGAGATCTTGTGCTCGCCGGTCGACTGATGAATGGACAGGCGCAAGTGATTAGGATAGGCAGCTTTGACGGCTCCGGCAAATGCCTACATGGAAAGTCAGCGAGTGTGTGTGGGTAAGATCTTGTGTCGGCCTGCGAAGGGCGGTTGCACTTATACGTACATATCCTCGAATTAGCATCTGTTGAGCGAGGAACTTGACGTCCTTCTTGTAGGCCGTCTTTGATCTGGCGGCACCGAGCGGGAAGATATACTTCAGATCTGAAACGAGGAATCTTCGATAGCCAAGATACGTGGCCATGGTGTCGGGGTTTGTGCTGATCTCACGTTCAATGTCGATGTTGTCGTCTCCGTACTGGTTGAGAAGACATCGTCGGAAGTTTGTCGCACTTGCGACATATGTGATCTCGTTTAGTGCCGCCGGACCAGGGAAGTTGACCAGATCCTTGATTCTTGAGAATGTCAGGCGTGAGAAACCTAGGTTTGTCGTCATGGTTCGTAAGGCCTCTCCGTATGCCCATGTATCTTGATCGGAGACACTGAGAAGATCTACGCAACGTTAATGGACTGTTGCAGAAATTGAAACCGAGCAGTGGCGAGCGTCGCCTACCATTGTAGACAAGACCATCTGAAATGATCATTATCGTGGCTCCAGGCGCATAGATAGATTCAATCCGTTGACATATTGACTCGAGGCGTGCTAGAGCCAACTCTTCGGCTTTGTCAGGGAGCCGACCGAGCACTTTGTAGGTCTTGTTCGCGGATTTGAAGGGAAATGCTGGCAGGCACATCTCTATCTTCTTGCCGGCTGTAACGAACTGTCGAATCACGGCGAGGAATTTAGGCCTGCCAACCTCGAGTTGCACCATTGTGTCATCGAATTTGTGGAGCGAGTACTCGAAAATGATGCTGAGTACTGCTGCACATACTTCATTATGCCCTGCGGCAGCGGCGAAAGTGTGTTCGGGATCCATGTCTGTGTCTAGCGTTGGAATGGGTGTCAGATGTCAAGTACATAACGGTAGCAACAAGACAGCCACACCTTGAGCATGTTCCTAACGCCCGCGACCAACGCCGGCGGTGCACATGCCTAGGCAGCCTCATGTCATCCCCGATGATGGCAAAGCTTCCTGACGCGTTCCTGATCCTTGGTATATTGTAGCATCCGGACACAGGCGAGATTCGTACTCAGCCCTTTGCTCAGCCATGCCATCCTGAGCCGTTTACCTAGAACGCTCGCTTAGGGGCGACTGCTAGTGCATCTATCCTTTCCGGCTAACTGGGTCGGCTGAGTGGAGCCTCTTCGCTTAATACACCGCAAGTGTGCAGGCGTTCATGTATTGCGGTCGGGGTTCCATGGAGAAATTAGCTCAGTACCCGGCCATGCCAAGGCTCCGCGTGTTTTCGCCGCAAGACGTCCGTGAGCCGGAGAACCAATCGGCCAGGGCGTCATGCACCAGATAGTGCGCGAAGACAACCTTGACAAGGACACGAGAGCAGGATCTTCAGCTACTGCCCAGCAGAGCAAGTTTTGGCGGAACACGCCGTGGTCACTGGGAAGCACTGCAACATCACCGCCCACGTGGGGGTGTTGGTCGCCAAAAGAAACATGCTCATTTACCCTCAAGCGGTATGCGCAGATGAAGATACGCCTGCCACAATGGGAGGACGTGTGGAGCATGAAGGAGCGCTATTGTATCGATAGAGGCTGTCAGCCCTCTACGGTGGAACTTGCGTCTGATTGACACTATCACAGACTTCACGGCGGCAGTAAGCATGCGTCGCACGTGTGTAGCGAGCACCGACGTCTTCGCACGTTCCGGAATAAGGTAATCATCGGAGCTAGCGACTGAAGAGAGCCACTGGGTTGGATGGGACACGAGCGTTCGTCTAGCCTCGCATTTCATCGGCTCTGATCGGCCATCTTCGTGTTGACCATTTTATGACCTGCAGGCGTGATACGCAAGACCGCCTCAGGAACAACGAAACGCTGCCTCCATCGTTGCGCAATGGGATCTTACGTCGAGGAAAAGCAAGACTATGGCAGAAGGCTCTTGCCTCACATCGTTGATGAGGTCGCATCACAGTTTCCAGATCGTATCGTCTATTCGATCGTGAACAATCCAGACGATCCTCATGACATCAAGCACATCACAGCGTCCGCCTTTGCAAAAGCCATCGACAAGACGGCATGGTGGCTGAATTCCTTGGTGGGAGCCCAGACTTCTGTTCCACCAGTTGGGTACATCGGACCTCGTAAGTCAGCAACTTGTTGCCACGAAGATTAATCCACAAGTTGGCTGTCGCTAACCCAGCGCAAGATGATCTTCGACATGTCTTGCTAAGTTTCGCAGCATGCAAAGCTGGCTGCACGGTAAGTAAGAGAGTAAGAGTGTATCAAAGCCCACAGCTGAAGCTGATGTATCCAGACACTATCTTTGTCACCCAAGAACAATGTTGAAGGTGCCATCGCCGTCCTTGAGGCGGCGCGTTGCGATGTCTGGGTGGATGCCTACGAGACTCGCCGCCCTGCATTGGTAGACGAGTTCCTCAAAGTTCGGTCTATGCAGGTGTTGCCGCTTCCCAAACTCGATGACCTCCTCGACACAGAATCCACACCTCCGTTTGCTTATACCAAAACTTTTGACGAGATTGGCCAGAAGCCATTTTGTATGCTCCATACCAGTGGCACCACAGGCACTCCAAAGCCTATCTCCTGGACCCATGCTCTAATCGGCACTATGGATGCTGTCAGACTTCTTCCACCAGCCGAGGGTGATGGTGGACTGGCTCCATGGACTTCTCTGTGGCACAAGGGCGACGCGCTCTATTCGTCGTTCCCAATGAGCCATGTACGTAATGCCGCCCGTCATGACACGAACGTAAGAGTTGAATCACTGATCAATTCTTAGGGCGCTGGCATCATCATGGACATTCTCATGCCGGCACTTTTTGACCTCCGCTGCGTGTTGGGACCCGTGGGAGTCTTGCCCAACATGAATCTCGTTGAGAAACTCGCAGATCACGCGAACATCGACATCTGGAGTATGGTTCCATCACTCGTAGATGAACTTGGAGACACGCCAGATGTTTTGGCCCGGTTCAGCAACGCGAAGTTCATTTGCGCCTCCGGTGGTAAGTCATCTCTCATCTTTTACTCAAGGATTTCCCATACTAACATTGAGCTTGTGGCAAGGGCCCGTGAATCCAGAAGTTGCCTCAAAAGTGAACGAAGTAGTTCGAGTATTGAACCTGACTGGCACGACCGAAGGACTTTTCATCGGTAACCTAGTTGTCGAAAGACAGGACTGGCACTGGTTTGCTTTCCATCCGTACTCCGGCTTTGAGTTCAATGAAATCGAGCCAGGAGTTTTCGAGCACTGGATTCATCGCAATGAACACTGGGAACTGTTCCAAGGCATTTTTCAAACGTTTCCCGACAAGGATTCTATCAACCTGAAGGATCTTTACGTTCAGAATCCCAACAATCCGAACCTTTGGGCATTCAAGGGAAGGAGCGATGACGTTGTCGTTTTGTCGAACGGCTACAAGATCTCGCCTCTCGTCATGGAAACATTCATTAGTACGCACCCTGCGATTGATGGCTGTGTCATGGTAAGACGTACTGACTTTTGAAGTGACTGAGAAATTTCGCTAACGGATACATGCGCATAGATTGGCACTGGCAAGACCCGAGCTGGCTTGTTGGTTGAGCTGAAGGCTGGTACACAACGTAACAACGAGCTTTTCGACAGCATCTGGATTAAGGTGGAAGAGGCAAACGCAATGTCACTGATCAAGAGCCGACTGTCCAGGAACGACATTGCCTTTGCAGACAACAATATGCCATTCGTCCGTACAGACAAGGGAACTGTCAAACGTCATGCTACGCTTGTACTCTACGCTGACTTTATCGAACGATTCTATAAATCCAGGGAAGACGAGCCAGATGATGTCGACATTGACACCACGTCAGTTGAATCCATTATAGAGTCGCTCCGAAGCGTCTTGGCAGAAAACATCCCGGCAATAACCCAGGCTTCGGTCGATGAAGACTTGTTTGATCTTGGACTTGACTCATTATCTGTTTTCCGAACTGTCAACTCAATTCGTACTTCTATGGGTATCAGACAGCAATTGGCACCACGGGACTTCTACGCCAATCCAACTCTCTCGCAGTTTGCCTCCGTCCTCGCTCGACTAACATTTGGAGCGAGGACTCCCGAAGAGAAAACAGCGGAGACAGAACTCAACGATGAAATTGCAAAGCTGCGCCGCATGGCAGCTCAACAGAAGAGCCGGCTGTCTTTCAAGATGAACCCCTTGGATTACGTGAACCCCAACCATTATATGGGCATCAACCTCTTCTTCCGCCTTCGACCAGAAACAAGTTTCGAAGAAGCCTACCTGAAACTCCAGAAAGGCTTGCATCGCGCATTGCGCCTTGTGCCCTCTCTCGACGGTCAGATGACACGAGCATCCGAGAGCGAAATGGGATATAAGAAGGGAGACCTGCGACTTGTGATCCCTCCCGTAGCTCCTCTAGAGCTTGCGAGCGATGGGTTTGTGGTACCTCGACAGCTCAAGTTTGTCGACCTCTCTCAAAAGCTTCCATCATTCGACACCCTTCAGAGGGATGGCTTCCTTCCTTCTGCAACTCCGGACGACCTTCTTCTACCCTGTAACCCATTCCCTGAATACCCATTTGACATTGTCGTTGCACAGGCAAACTTTGTCGAGGGTGGCTGTATCCTCGCAGCAAACTTCCACCACGGCTGCCTGGATGCGGTGGGCGTCATGGTAGCTTTAAAGGCGTGGGCGGAGAGCTGCAAGTACGTGGATGGCGACATGTCAGCGACATGTGACTGGCTAGATCCAGAGAGTGCCAATCATAGTCTCCCAGAGATCCTCCATGACCTCGACGTCAACCGTCGGCAGGTACACGAGGTGGACCCGAACACTTGGGGGTTCCTTCCATTTTATCGCCCGGAGGAGCTGAAGTTTGATCGGACTACGACTCAGCCCGACGTTCAAGAACATGAACTGAACAGTTCAGTGGTCAATTTGACGAGCAACAGGAAACCTCTCCTCGCGCCTCAGACCTGGTCCCATGGCCTCACTGGATTCCCGCCCACAGCCGACCCGGCCGGTCGCTCACTCAAAACAGCAATGTTCTTGATGCCTGCGGATAAGCTGGAGTTGTTACGTCAGGAAGTCGTTGCCGAGACAAACGGCTCCATCACATCGATCAGCGACATCGTGCAAGCCTTCTTCTGGCGCGTCGCGATTAGAGCTCGCCACAGAGTCGCGGTAGAGCTTCACGGAGCCACGTTCCCTGAGGACGAGACTGCAGTCCTAGAACTGCCGGTCGATGGCCGCCCTCATTTCTCGCCATTGCTACCATCGACGTACATGGGCAGCATGTTGATAATGAACAGAGCGGGAATATCTCTCGATAAACTTTGCTCTCCGAAAACCAGCGTCGGCGAGATCGCGACGGTGCTACGTGAAGCTGCAGCTCGAATCACCCCTACCTTGTTCTCCGACTGCTTCACTCTCCTCAGAGCCATGCCGCACTACGAACCGAAAGGCCAATTTAGTCTGGCCGACATGGGCTTGGATGGGATGCACGCGATGATCTCAAACATGATCCTGTTCCAGCCAGAGGATATAGCATTTGGCGACGGATTCTTCGTCAAGGGAGGCTCACCTGAGGCACTGCGGCCGCAGATTCAGCGCGGAAGCAACATCTTCCGTTTCTTGGTCGTACACCCGCTGAGAAGCGATGGTGGCGTTGAGTTGGTGTTGGGTACATTGCCCGAGGAGCTGGAGATGCTGCAGAGCGATGCGGAATTGGCTAGGTTCGCCACTCTGGCTGATTATTGAGCATTTTAACCTAAGCAGGCGAGATGATGACATATCGTAGTCCGGTGTATACAGACCTTTGTTCGCAGACGTTTATCATCGCAGTGACATGGTATCGATAGGGCTCACACCATCGGTCGTTCCGTTCCCCCAGAGTGAACGTGCCTCGTACCATACGCGGTGTAGGGCATGTGCTATCAAGGTCTCACATTGTCGAAATCGTCACGTGACTCGCCGTTTGTGACGCTGACTCGCCGCCCAAATAACAAGCTCACATGTGCGCATTTTCTTTTGCCGAAATCATTCGGGTATCGCGTACAGTACGAGACAGCCCCGCCAAGGGTATTCCGAATAAAGATAGGATTTTTTATCAACATGTCCCGCTTTCCCAATCTCGCTATGGAGATGCAGGGACTGAGCAAGTTTGAGGCTGGCTTCAACACGCCGCCTTCCTGCCAATATGTGGCGAGTCATCAACCGAGCGGCTCGAAGCAGTCTATGCATGTGAAGTCTGTTCTTCCTTCGCTTACGCTGTGGCTACAGCCAATGGCGTCTGAATCAGATTCGCGATGCCCGGGCGTGAACGTCCATACCTTCCCGCCTGCTTGCCCCAGCGCCCCCGTCCATGAGCACGTTTGGCCCGGCGCAATTACTTTCGCTCCAGCGAACCGGATCAACTGATCTATCACATCAACAAAAGCGTGGGTCTAGCGTTCTGCGACACGCCCAGACCGCGAGCCGCTTCCTTTCTCCCTTTCTCTCGGTACGCGGACTTTTGACTGGCGTGGTATGAAGATAGCGCTGTCATAGCTACATCTCTTCACTTCACCTCGAGCCAGTATTCGTTCATTCACCCTTTGCAAGCAACAACAACGACACGCCGTCGAACCGCCTACCGACGCTGCTCAATCATGGCTTTCTCTCCCGTGGCTTGGTGGAAGCGCGACACCGCGTTGAACACGTACATCTACGCCCAGCTTCTGATTTCTCTGCCCTTCTCTGTGTTTGGCACTTATGTCACCTACCAGATGCAGATTGCGGGATTCATGATTGGCGACGACGGCGCTGGCGGACCTTGCATGAATTACTGCATCATCGAATGGGCGGGCTCGAGGCTCGACCTTAATGCAATCCTGCTTTACATGAACGCGTTTGGAGTTGGTCTCGGTGGACTCGTCACGTTGATCCTGTCCGCATACTCTGACTACTGGTGTAAGTTCAAGCTCAAGCCACAAGCGTATCCGACTTCGAAGACTAACAACTGCGGCGTACAGCTAAGAAGCACCTCATGGTGACCCTGCTCTTTATCCTCTACGGAGTCATTTCCATCCCTGTGTACTGGCTTCAAGGAATCTCCAGCTACAACTTCCAGGTCCTCAGTGGTCTGTCAATAGCTTTCACCATTACCACGAGCATCCTCGTCGCGGTCCTCAACATCTATGTTCCATACTGCATGCGCACTGCGGCAACCAGCTCCATGAAATCTGCACGCGAGGGTACGTACACGGACCTTGAGAATCGATCTGACAGCCTCTTGCAATATTACTGACAAGCTTTACCCGAAGATGCCGATAACGTCGATCAGAATGCCTCGAAGAAGCGAACCTACGGTTTCTTGATGTCCATCAAGGGCGCCTTTGCCAACTCTATTGGCGCACTAGTGATGTATATCATTGTCATCATTATCACTCAGACCACGATGAATGTGCAGTACCCGTAAGTATAGCAGAGTATCAGCGATCCTAGACAGGAATTGCTAACACATGTTCGTTACAGCGGTTTGCTCGTAACATCCATCATCGGCTTCGTCACCATCGCCGCATCAGTTGTTACATACATGGGATTGCCGAGAATTCCAGCCAAAGACTCTTCTGCGCTGAAGCAAGGTTTCCTCAGGCCTGTGGCCGAATGTGTGTATTTCACATCAAGCCCTTTGTAACAAATGATATCTCGCTAACGTGCATCCTCACAGTCCTGGCCCCATTCCGCGACCTTTCGAAGCGTAGAAGCATGGCCGCGCTGCTGATTTCATTCACGATCTACACCGACACGACTTATGCGATCAGCTCAGTCACCAGTCAGTTGTTTGTCTTGGAAATCATGCCCGGAACCCTCGAGATCTCTCTCTATGCACTAGCTTCAACGATTTCTGGAGTGATCTGCACCGTTGGGTTTATGGCTCTTCGGCCATATGTGCCATTCCGTCTTGAAACATGGCTGCTCATCGGCTATGGTATCATGATCCTCATTCCAGTCTGGGGCTCTATTGGTCTTGCGGCGGGCGTCGTCAACTTTGGGTTCAAGGTGAGTTTTGACACGAAGCTGACGTCTTCAACGCGCAATCTTCAGGCAACAGCGAGACATAATCCGATCTACATTCACATATACTGACTCGGATACTGTTCTAGGCGAGGTGGGAGTTCTACGTCCAAACCTTCCTCATCACACTTGCCGGAGTCATAAACAATACTTGCTTCCGCGTCCTCTTCTCCGAAATGATGCCTCCGCGCAACGAAGTCAGGTGGTTCGGTCTCCAATACGTACTTTCGTGTGCAACAGTAAGTCTCGACCTGCATCAAGCTCACTACTGCCCAGCTGACATTTTCATCAATCAGGTCTGGGTCAACTACATTGCGAGCGCTCCCCTCCAAAACGCCACCCACCAGCTACGCTTCCCTCTAATTCTCAGCCTTATCTTCATGGTCGTCGCGTTCATGATCGAGTTCTGTCGATTCATGATGCCTTACTTCAAGCGCGACCAAGAGAAGTGGGCGGCACACGACAAGGCTGCTCTGATCGAAGAAACACGGGAGCGCAGTGTCGCAAGCGAAGAGACACCCATTGGCACTTTCGGCGCGCAGCAGGTAGATGGTTCGGTCATCGCAAAGCGTTAGCCGTGGCCGACCACACACCCAACAAGCACAGAAGCCGGCACCGCCATGTCGCGCGAAGATCCTCCAATTCATTTTGCTGGCAAGGATGCGACGTTGGTACTGAAGATCGAAATACCTCCAATACTTGTATCAGAAAATTCACTTTGTACAATCTGGCATTGTACATATCCAGAACTATGTTTAGCTGCATTTTGTATGAAGCGAAGTCTTGCCCCCATTACAACCTCTTGCCCTGGCGCAAACTTTAGGAAGACGCTTGCGTAATCAGGGTAGGAGCGTTTCGTTTATCTGTTTTAAACGTTCGTCAACCATGAGGATGTTGGGCGCCCGGACGCCAACCTTCATCGCTTGAGCAACCAAGTAACCTGGCATTGGTCAGTCCATAGGTCCGCTCTCAATCTACAAATATCTCTGGTTATGATGCTTACCAGTGATGGAATAGATCTCGACTTTGCGTCCTTTTCGCGTGTCACGAAGACTCGAAGTTATGATGGGCTTACTCCTCCTGGCAAGCTCTATGACATCGTCGGGACTCGATTGCGCGAGACTCGCTCCGCTGGCAATGCCTATTCGATATGCTTCCTCCGCTAGCTGGCGCACCCGTCCTGTCGATGCAGGAGACCGCAGTAGCTCATGAGTATCGACGCCGGCGATGGCGGTCATGGAATTCCAGGCGGTGTTGAAGAGCAGCTTTTGCCATTTCTCGACGTGCACATCGGGCACGGCGCAAAATTGAGAGTCCATTGCTGCCAGTGCTTCCAGCTTATTTATGCCGCTCGATATTGTGTTATCGCCTTTGCTGTGGATGCCCAGGTGAAAGGCGTGCGGGGTGATGGTGACGGTCTGCTCGACGAAACCTGGCTTAGGCTGGGAGCACGACATGTTGCATACAGAAGAAAGGATGGTGTTGTCCGCGAAGGCTAAGGCTAATGGTCGTTCGTTGCCCATTCCATTTTGCGTTGAGACGAGGACAGTGTCTCGTCGAACGATATTTCGAAGACCTGTGATCATTTGTTCTGTGTCGCCTTTGCATTTGATCTTGTTCGCCAGAACGATGTAATCGTACCCTTCGGCTGGATTGCCTAGCTCGAACGAGTCTGCATCATGCACTCTATGTGGCATGAACGTGCCATCGCCCCATAGACGGGTACGGAAAGTGAAGCCATGCTTTGAGACTTCGTTGAAGTTCGATCTGCAGATGACGGATACACGACTTCCTACTACTCGCGAAAGCCGCCAGCCGAGAATCGATCCGACTGCTATAGTAGTCTGTCGTGAGTATTTGAGACAACTTGGGATTATTATGGCAGGTAGATCTTACCTCCCGCACCGAAGATCAATATTTTCTTGTTGCTCATCGATCCTCGTTGACGGAAAACACCGCACGCTTGACTAGTAGGAACAATATGGAGTGAAGACAGTCTTGTATAACCGCTTCGAACATTTGTAGTATCGCACCTAATCAGCTACACTATCACTATCGTCAGCATTCCTCTATGTTTTCTTGAAGATCACGTGGAACACTCCCGCGGATTTAGCCCCAGGCTCGGCAACGTGCACAGAGCGCAGCTGAACCAACAAAATCCTGCGCATAGTCGTCTTACAAGCGAGACACGACATAATCATGCACGACAGTGTACATGAGTTTCTTTGAGCAAGTATCGCTATTAGTGTAGTGCAGCGAAGCTAGTAAATCCCTACTAGCAGCTCTCGCTTACCAGACCCACTTGGTGTCGCTTCGCAAGACGAATTCGGAGTCCTGCGGATTCAGCTGTGCATCGCTTGCAATACATGGCAACATGTCTAGATGTCTGGGCAAATACGTGCACGAGCTGAGCTGATGACAAGTATGGAGGATGAAAAAGGCCTCTTGTTGGTATGGGCCAATGGGTGCTGCATTGCTTTCATCATTCAATTCTTTTGCTCACCTGGAAAAGTTGAAGCGTTTATCACACTTACGCTTAATCGTTGTTGTGCTCAGTCATGACTGCTGAACAGGTTCCCGCATCTAACAGTCTTCTGGCCTCACCGGCACGATGCGAACACCTTCTTGATCTTCTGGACGTTGCTGCCGCTGGCCCAAATGGTCTGATATTCCTCGAAGATGGTATCGATGTAACGTCACTGAAGGTGACATACGCTGAGCTTCGAGATCGAGCTAAAGTACGTATAATCGACAACCACGTTACAGAATTGCCATTGACATGGGCAATAGAGATATGGTACTGCCTTGCGTGAGTCTGGCATTGTCAAGCCGGGCCAAATCGCCATCACATATTTTGATAGTCACATCGACAATGTGGTGTGGTTCTGGGCTGTGGTCGCTGCGGGCGGTATTGGTGCAATCATGAGCCCTGTATCCAACGAGCCGAAGACTGCTGCTGGACAGCTCGACAATATGAAAGAGCTCTTCCCTGGTTCGCCCTTAATCACAAGCGCCAAAGTCGGGTCCAGATTTTCCGCGCAAGGATTCGCTGTTGAGTTGACCGAAAATGTCCAGAAATACGAGTTCGAGTGCCACGACACACTTTTCGACGATGTGAAGGCGTCATCGAAACCTGAGGACCTCGCAGCGATTCTCTTCACCTCTGGAAGCACAGGTCGTTCGAAGGCTGTACAATGCACCCACTCGCAGCTCATAGCCTCTGTGCAAGCTAAGAGTGCCCACCTCAACTCACATGGCCAAACCTTCATGACATGGATCTCGTTTGACCATTCTGCGAACTTCTGCGAAATCCATCTGCAGTCTCTATACGTCGCCAGTGATCAGGTCCACGTTTCCACATCACAGCTTGTTGTGGAGCCACATCGCTTCTTTCAAGTTCTCAGTTCGTACAAAGTTGGGTACACCTTTGCACCAAACTTCTTCCTCGCCGCGTGCACACGCTCTTTCCTCCGAGCGAAAGATTCGGAAAACGTATCTTGGGATCTCAGCTCGCTTCGAACGATAATGTGCGGTGGCGAAGCCAATCGAACAGAGAGCCTGGCTGCCAGCGACGAGTTGCTGAGACGCTTTGGTGCCCCGTTACACACAATCAAAGCGGCTTATGGTTTGAGCGAGACTTGTTCCGCATGCTTTTACAATCTTGAAAGCCCGCAGTATGATGTCTTTCGGGAGCATGTGTTTGCTTCCGCGGGCAAACATCTCCCAGGTGTGCTGGAGATGAGAATAATACCTCTTGAGGATACGAAGTCCGACGAGGGCGTGCTGCAATTGCGCGGTGAAGTGCTCACCAAAGGCTACTACAACAATGCAGCCGCAACAGCCGCCTGCACGACAGACGATGGATGGTTCGATACTGGTGATATTGCCAGGCTAGACGCAGAAGGGCGAATTCACTTGCTTGGCCGCATGAAGGAGGTCCTCATCTTGAACGGAAACAATTACTCTTCGTTTGAGCTGGAACATTCGATCGAGTCTGCTAACATCGCCGGTTTGACACCTTCTTTCACCGCCGTCTTCTCCACATGGGAACAGACGCGCCAGTCTGAGGCCGTCGTTGTGCTGTTTCATCCGAGTGAGGATGCCATTGGATTCCGGAAGCTGAGTGAAACTTTGCAGGCCATCAATAAGGTTGTCGTCAAGTGTTGCTCACAGAAGACCCTCCGAGTGATACCGCTACCAAAGGCGCTGATGCCCAAATCAACGATCGGAAAGCTGTCTCGCTCTCAGCTCAAGAAGCAGTATGAGGATGGGGTTTTCGAAGAGTACTACTGCGACGAGCTTACACGTCTTGATTTGGTCAAGCTGAACTCTGCTCCTGCGGTAGCCAAAGTGGCTTTACAAGACGTCACACCTCTAGAGCGCGAACTTGCAATCGTCTACTCCTCTGTGGTTAATATCCCAGCAGAGAAGCTTCTGGATGAAGGCGCCCTGTTGTCATCTGGCATCGACTCGATCGGTTTCATCAAGCTGAAGAAGGCGCTTGAGACCACACTTCATATGGATACCGAAATTCCCATGCTGGTTCTGACGAGCTCCAGCTCAATTTCTGAGCTCTCCAACGAACTCACTCTTCTTGGTACCGCGTCGGTTGAGTATGACCCCATCGTTCCTCTGATTAAGAAGGGTAGCAAACCCAGCATCTTCCTACTGCCTCCTGGCGCCGGAGAATTCCTCTGCTGGTTCAACCTCATGGAATATCTCCCCGATCGACCGATATATGCTGTCAGAGCCCGAGGACTTCATGCTGGTGATGCCACATTTGAGAGTATGGAAGAGATGCTCAGCATATACTACACTGCAATTCGGTGCACGCAGCCCAAGGGTCCGTACCTTCTCTTCGGATACTGCTGGGGTGGTCTCATCGCTTTCGAGCTCGCCAAAATGTTCGAGGCGGAGGGCGAAACCGTCGCCTTCTGTGGCGGCGTGGACAACCCGCCCGATATTCGCCGCGCCCTTGGCCACGTTAAGTACAGATCTGTACTTGCAGACTTCCTTCCGGCACTGACGGGCATGAGCCCGGCCGAGGCGCAGCAGTTCACAGAAGAGACATCTTCAATGGAGGACCCCGAGTTCTACGAAGCCATTTATGCCCGTTTCCCGCCCGCAGTCATCGAAGAGAATGGCGGCTTGACTGTGCAGCGCATCAAGGCTTACGGCAGAGTGGAAGACTGTCACCGCGCCATGGCTTTCGATTACAAGCCTAGTGGCACGGTCAAGTCGGTTGACATGTTCATGCCTGACGCCTTGCCGTTCTTCGACGTGTCTGGCTTCGATTCGTGGGAGGCTGTGATGAAGCAGTGGCACTCGCATGCAGGCGACGCCCGCATGCATAAGGTGGCAGGGAACCACTATACTGTGCTCAAGAAGCCAGATATTGAGGTTTTCCAAGAGGCGCTCAACAATGCGCTGGAAGCACGGGGGGTATGATAGACAGATCTAGACTCACTGTCCTTAGTTCCGCAGTTCGATATTTTATGGTCTTCCATTAGAGTTGCTTATACATGCAGAATAGCTCCTGATGCAAATTAAAATCGTGGCAAACTCGTGCAGCTGAATGATGTGAGCTTGCCCTGGAGCGACTTCATCACCATTTTTCGCAGATCTATCTCAAGGAAAGGTGTTGGAGAACATAGTAAAGAGGCTCAAGACTCAATATAACGGTTTGCGGAATACCTATCGCATTTCTCAGAAATATAGCTAGCCTGATCTCTTAATTTAAGGAGCGTAAAGATAGTAGTGTATATCTCTAGGATAATATATTCATAGCGAAAACAATTAAATATATGTTTAAGCTATAGAGTACTAAGAAAAGAGATTATACTACTGCTTACTAATCCGAATTTGCGATGGGTATTCCGCAAAATATTGTATTTACAGCTTCACAGCCGCAATGTTTGCTTACTACGTGGTTTGGCTAACGAAGCATGAGAGTAACGGCGTCGTTCTTGCATACTGGACAATAATCTATTGAGTCTTTAGAGGTGATTCCAATGGAAGATAGGGTAACCCTGCGGAGGTCATAAAAGGCGCCGTTGTAATTTACTGGAAGACCACAGGGGGAAAAGCTTGTTTGCAAACCTTAAGCTTAGCCTCGTGTCCACTCAGCGAGCATTTTGATCACATTTGGTGGACCGGCATTGCTTGGTCAGGAAAGGCATCGAGAGTATGCTTCCTTGAGCACGCTTGCACTCGACAAGCTTCCAGATTGAGTACGCAAAGAATCGAGAAACCCCATATCCGTGCCCAGGAAAGGAGGAGCTAAGATCCCGAGCATCCATTCAAACGAGGCGGAATGAGCATGTTTTGGTTACGATCCCACAAACGGTCTCGACCAACGGTGTCAACCATTTGTCTGATGACCCAAGTCCTAGGCATGTATAGTAAGCACACAGACTCTTCAGGATGATATACGAGCATGACGCGCAACAGATTATAGTCTTCGGAACTACCATTGAGGCACCCGCACTGTGCTGACAGGTGACAGGAAGCCACAAGCCAAGATGTGACATCCCAATTAGGCATCTCGAATATGCCGTCACTGAGGAAGTGTAACGACGGCACGCCATTGTTGGGGACGGGATTCTGGAACCCACTCATTTGATCGGTGCGCCGCACACTAGACGTCCTTATCCATCTCATTATACCTGCTCGAACGACCTCAAATGTCTACCATGCCTGTTCTGAAGCACATAGCTCGTATCGATACACACTGTTGCCACAAATGTTCTCAGAATAGCACTACGCCCCTGAGTATCAGATCTGCGGAGCCCGTACAATGACCTTGAAGGAAAAGCCTATATGATAGTCTAGCATCGGCTGTATTAGTGAAAAGGTATACCTCAGTTCGCTGAGAAGACTTCGAACCAGTCCAAGTCTCTTCTATTGTTCCATTGCTTGGATTTCTTGCCTTTCTTCCACACTCGTTTTTGTGTACATCATGAAATTACAGCTCGTTTCAATGGCCTTGCTTGCACTATGCACTTCGTCTAGCGCGCTGGACACTGACGGCTCGTTGACGAAGGAAGCTTCGAGGATAGGTGAGTCTTCAGGCGCTTCTACCTCGTCAGGTTTTCGAGGGATATTGACTATGCTTAGGTGCTCGGCAAGTAGGCTTTGAGATCCGCTGGTCAGATAAATTCTTTGTCAGCAGGTTAAGGAACTTCGGTTTTGGGTCGAGAGCGCCAGCAGGCGATGGAAATAAATGTCCTCAAGTCTGGTATGACATAAGCAAGGACCTGGCATCCAGTTTCGCTGGCTGCAATCAGCTTGCCGCGAACGCGATCAGGTTCGCATTTCATGACGCTGGTATGCGAAGATGACAGGCTGTTACCCAGAGTCGGAACGAATACTGATCAACCATAGCCGGATACTCCTCACTCAACGGCCCCTACTACCCTGCTAGTGGAGGAGCAGATGGTTCGCTCCTGCTCTCTGACGAGGAGATCTCCCGCCAGATCAATGACCCGATGCAAAACTTCCGAGGCTTTCTTCTAGACAAATACCGGAAGTATCAGGCGAGAAACGTCAGCGCTGCCGACTTCGTACAA
>Ga0265797_10000767_pt1 | contig 58562 bp, 38 predicted proteins | sample P2T30metagenome_FD_192433 | JGI IMG/M metagenome (GOLD analysis project Ga0265797, IMG submission 192433) | Plant litter microbial communities from East Loma Ridge, Irvine, California - P2 T30 | ecosystem: Environmental > Terrestrial > Plant litter > Unclassified | place: USA: California... | reverse complement strand
GCAAAGTTTCTTGAAGGAATACATCCAACAACATCGACATCGACATCGGATCAACTCTGGCAACCCATTCCTTCCAGAAACGCAACAGTAAAATAATCCCAACCGAGAGAATGAAGCTCCTCACCCTGAACTTCCTCTGCTGCGCCCGCAAGACCTGCAAGACCAACCCAGCAGCCTTCCCGCTCCACCCCAAAGAAGCAGAACTCGAGCAAGTCGAAGCCGAGATCAACCCACTGCTCATCCAGAACATGCTGCCGAGACTCAACTGGGAAGCTATGAAGACCATTTCACAAGAGGTAAATCGAGAATCGCCAGAGGAGAGACATATCTGCCGCATCACTCACTGACGCAATCTTCTTTTTTCCTCCCCAGCTCGGCTTGCCCAGTCTTCCAGATGTGGTCCCTGAGGCCGAGGTTTTGATGACCGACGACAACGAGCCCTCGCAGACGCTGAAGGACTTGCACACGCTCCTCATGGAGACTAGTGTGCAGAGTGGCAAATTGGTGTGTGGGAGCTGCGAGCACGAGTACGCGGTCAAGGAGGGTATTGCAAATTTCTTGCTGCCCAGTCACATGGTCTGAGTGGGCGGTTTATCTTCAGAGAAAGAAAAGAAAAAAATTATGAATCTACGATGGAGCGAGGCGTGTTCCTGGTGAAAGTCCTTTTTTGCAGCATTGCCATTTTCAGAGCTGGTGGAGAGGCTACGAGATGTGGCGGATCTACTATTTGCACATGCAATGATCAATTGAGTTGGGCGGGCGACACAGTGTGGGCCTCGAAATGGGTTATATGCGTCTTGCAGTCGCATCGAGAGCTCACTCGGAGCGGCGAGGAAGATAGGCACATTGAGGGCTTTGATCTCGGCTATATTTGCTTGCTTGCTTCGCTACACATTTCTACATTTATCTACACTAGCGACAGAACCGAGATGACCGCCTCGTTCAACGGCAATTCGCTTTTCCTTTGCTTGCACATCAACCCCACTGGTACATGACCTGCTTTCCTTTGCGTCCCTTTGCTTGCCTCTGATTCTGTGGCTCTTCACTCGGAGTCGAAGGTCCCGAATTGCCACTTCCACCCCACGCGTTTACTGGCGTGCCACTGTTGCTCTGCCTAATAACACCAGCGCCGGAGTACCCCGGGGAGAAGACGGTACTTGTGGGCTTCCTCGCCGCAGGCAGGGAGGGGAACGCATCGGCTCCTCTCGCCAGGTTCTGCGAGGATTGCGAGCGACTGGGAGCCGGACTTGCGCGTGCCGAACTGCCTACCGAGCTCGAAGGTTGCGACTTTGGTGCTGCAAGCCAGCTGGGCGTCGGTGCAGGAGCAGCAGAGCCCTTTTTGGATGGGAGAGCTGGGAAGAGAGGGGTGTTGCCTGGGATGTTCGATCCGGGAGGCCTCTTGTTGGCGGCCCAATTGGCTTGATGGCCCACAGATCCCCTAGAACTTTGCGCAGTCGAGCTCTTGAGCTTGAGCACTCTGGAAGATCCTACACGTGCACCGAGGAGTCCGGCCGAAGCCGACGAACTCTCTCCAGCTGGTGCAGGCAAGGATGGGTAGTCCTCATTGATAGCTTTCCAGTCTGACCATGCCTTGAGGAGGGCGTCGCGCTTGCCAGGAATCTCGAAGATTTCCGCAATCTCCTTGATCAACTTTCCGAGTTCGTTGGAAGTGGTGTCGAACAGAGCGAAGAAGGTTTCGATCAAGTTGGGGGCGCTGAGAGTGCCATTACGGAATGCCGATATTCTTTGGCGGAAGTCTGCAAGCTTGGTCTGATCATTTTGCAAGAGATTCGCCGCGCGCTCTGTGACTGCAGCGTGCCGAAGACGACGAGCTTGTTCTTGAGGAGTCAGTTGCTCGCTTGCCATCGACGCGAGGTTAGCGGCGCCAGTTTCTGGCTGCTGAGGCTGCTGGGCTGGCGCGGATCTCGCCTCTTGGCTTGGCCGGTGGACGACCTGCGAAGGTGGCGCGGGCTGTGATAGTGAGCCGCCAAAGGTGCGACTCGTTACTGACTGGGCACTTTGAATCTCGCGATTGCGCTGGTGGGCAATCTCAGCTCTGCTCATGTGCGCAGATGTTGTTGGAGGTGGGCCCTCCGCATTGGGGTCCCGACCGCGTCCGCCCCGACCTCCTCTTCCTTCCCTACGACCACCACGTTGAGGGCGGTCTTGTTCGTATTCCGCACGATAATTGAAGCCCGAGAGATCGACTCTTCGGGCATCCTTCGTCAAACCATTAGGATGCTGGCTAACTTGATGCGCTTTGAGGTCCATTGCAGATTCGAAGACCACAAACTTCTTCTCCTGACATTCTGCGTCCATGCAAGGATAGTGGTCGTTGTTGAAATGCTGCTCCAAATCGTTGTAGTCGGGGAAGTAACGCGGCTTGTCAGGATTCCCGACCCTGTCACATAGATGACAACGCTCATGCCTGTCACGACAGTGAACGTACAGTTCATCGTCTCCGTAGAATCTCAGATTGCAGAATTTGCAGAACTTGTGTCCAGTGAAACCACTCTGTTCCGAAGAGCCAGGCAGGTTGTCGCCTTCCCTCTCGTGTTTACGCAGCTCCTGTGGAGTGAAGAGCTGATGCTCGTGTGTAAAGACTTTCTTGTTTCTCGTACACAAGTCACACATAACCTTCTGATGCTTAGTCCGAACGTGGCGGTGGAGATCTGGCCAGCCCAAGCAGGCTTCGTCGCAGTCCGGATCCGGGCAGTTGTAGCGCAAGAGTACCACAGTGTCCTCGAAAATCTCCTGCTTCTCGTAACTAATGCCCATATTTCCATCATTCCGGAAGAACTCATCGGTCTTGTAATCCTCGAACCGCTTTTCAGGGTCGTCCGTGAAGATGACTGTCGGTGCTTCTGTACGGCAATGCGCGCAAGCTTTCGTCTTGTACAGCGCTCGCATACGCAGAGCGCAGACGTGGCATGTCCGGTGGTTGCAAGGCGCTACACTGTGGTGATCGATATTCGAAGCACAGATGAAGCACATGTCCGAGTCGTCGTCTTGGCCCTCGCCGCTCTGTGCATCTTTGACCAAGCGACTACCAGAGACGCCAGTAGCAATGGGTTGTTGTGTAGGCTGAGACTGCGCAGAGCCCTGGCCTTGCGACTGTGCCCTATCTCTATTCCCGCGCCCTCTTCCGCCACGACCTCGACCCTTGCCTCGACCTCGACTTCCCCCTCCGTCTACGCCGTCTCCTGCATTCGCTGCATGGTCGCCATTGTCCTTGGATGTACCCCCGCGGGCACCAGCAGATCCACGTCCCCTACCGCGGCCGCCTCCTCTTCTGCCTGTGTTCGCCGAGTCCTGCGGTCCCTGAATGGATGACATGTCCGATACACGTGTCGCAAGCTGTGAGAGCGGTTTTCGTCCGGTTGTGAATCCCTGCGCAAATAGCAAGAGAGTGTCAGGACTTCAAGGAGTCGAACGCAAGAGATGGTGTCAACAATGCGGTAGCAGGTAATTTGGTGTGTACAAAGGCGCGATCGAAAGCAGCTGGAGAAGAAAGGACATCAAATAATGCGACGTGGGGTGAAATCGTTAGTTATGCGGTCATCAACCCTTGAACGCTCGGGCCACAGCTAGGCGATGTGAGGTCAGGAACACTGCCTTCGTGCCTGTTGATGAGCAACAGTCGACACAACATGACTCAGGAATAATCGTTAGCACCGTGAAAGTCTTTTGCATGGATGAACTCGTTTCTCCTTAGCCTGCAACTCGGCTCTGTCAGCCAGCAGGCCTTCATTCAAGCGCAGAATGAGCGTCTGCTGCGTTCACTTCACGCCGCACCGGATGTGAACTTCTGCTTGAAGAGACCACAGAACAGTTCCAGAGCTGAACATGGGGCCCACTCACGAGCTGAACGGCCGACTGGCGTGGCTCACGGCGCCGGTGTCAGCAGCATAGCCGTAGACCGGTTCGAAGGGAAATACCTACTTTCCGGTGGCGCCGACTCATCTGTGGCAGTCTGGGATCTCGAAAGTGAGGCTGTTGCACCAGGCGAGCCCATCACGCATCTGCCACTGGGTCATACAGCAAGGACTTCCACAACCGGAAGCTTAGGAATTAACCACATCTCGTACTTCCCTTTCGATTCACTCGCCTTCCTCACAAGCGGGTACGACCATCATCTAAAGATATTCTCTTCAGAGACACTTCAGGCGTCTGGCAAGTTCGATCTCGGGTCGACAGTTTACAGCCATTCCACATCGAACGTAGCCTCGCATCTACTGGTCGCATGCGGTTCTCAACATCCGGCGGTGCGGCTCGTGGACCTGCAATCAGGCGCTAGCGCACACTCGCTGGCCGGCCACTCGGGCTCAGTGCTAACAGTGGCATGGCATCCTTCGAATGAGAACGTATTGGCAAGTGGCGCCACGGACGGGACTGTTCGACTGTGGGATATCCGCCGTAGCGCCAGCAGTTTGGGCGTGCTTGATATGGACGACAGTATTGGTATCGCAGGCTACGACGGCCAAGGTACGGGTGCCAGGCGACGTGAGCGTGGTCGAGCTCATGTGGGAGCCGTAAATGGCATCACCTGGACGGACGACGGTAAATATCTTGTATCCTCCGGCACCGACGAGCGCATGCGGGTGTGGGACATGGCCACAGGCGCCAACACGCTGGCAAATTTTGGCCCTACGATCAGAAACGCACAGAACACTGCTCTACAACCTTTGCTGGCGCCAAGCCATTTGACGCCGGTGGGATCGGAGACTATCTACTATCCAAACCCGCAAGAGATACTGAACTTCGATTTACATGCCGGAACGCTACAGCGACGCCTTCGCATAGTCGGTCAAGCTGCGCCGACCGGACCTGCACCTAGCATGCGCAACTTGAAAAACCGGACGACATCTCTGGCGTGGCGTGCGTTCAACGTAGAATTCTATTCGGCACATTCGGACGGATCGATTAGATGCTGGCGACCGAGAACTTGGGAGGACGAGTTGATTGAGCAGGAAGAAAAGGCAGCTGCCCAGGGTACGGGCGGAGAGGCTGCGGAGAAGAAGCGGAAGAGGGATGAGCTGGATCAGATCGTGCGGGATCTGACGAAAAAGCCGGTCACCTATAGTTGATGTGATCTCCCTGTACTTTACATGTGCCGTTCTGCCACTCGAATGATGTTGACGGATGTCTCTGTGCCATTCCCGTGTCCGTGTCAAGAAGCCGTCTAGAGCCAACAACACCATACTAGCCGAAAACTTTCTGCTCGCAATCCCACGCCACTTTGCCGGCTGCTGAAGATCAGCAATCATCCCGCGCAGTCAAGGGTCAGCGCGCTCGACTGGATCTTCTGCTGCTTATCCTATCCTCGGCAACCACTCTGTCAATTTTCAGTCGCGTTGGAACAGCCTTTCCGGTGCGCATGCGCCGTACAGTGGAAGTGATCGCTACCTCTGATGACATGGGATAGCGTTCATGTACTCGTTTCAGGGCAGCTTTTGTGAATCGTGCTCGAATGTAAGGCTCCAGCTCCTGTTTCATGCTTTCCATGAGACCAGGCGACATTCTCGGTTGTCTTAGCACCATTGCGTTACGCCCTTCATAGAGTCGTTGCCTCGTTGCGCCTAAGGTCTTCTGAGGAAAATGCGCATGGATCTCAGGCATTTTCTTGCCTTCGTTGTAGAGCTTGACTAGTATATCATCTTCCTCTGCAGTCCAATCCCTGCTAGATCGTAATTCTTGTAGCAACCCTTTGGGTACCAGATGTTTGCAGTGCCTTCGCCAGACATTGTTGAGATTACTCCTCGAAGTTCCCATCGTGGCCGCAATTTCTTTCATGGACTTGCGCTTGTTTATGCGTAGATCGATCATGCGTTCAAAGTCCCGATTGGACCACTTCCTACGAGGGTTCGAGGCATTTGATGCCTCCACTGTCCTAGGCAATATGGCATCTTTCCATCTTTGCGTCAGGGCCCATGGGCTGCGCCCGGGAAGGTGTATATCTTTAAAACGACATCCCGCTTGCCGTTTGGCTATTAATATTGAATCCTCTTCTGCGGTCCAGTGTTCTTTCGAGCTGGGGTCTAAGCGCCCAAGCCGAAGAGCGTACAGTTGTTGAGCAACAGATGCATGACTTCGGTTGTTCAACTTTCTGGTAATCTCTGGGGCCGATAAGCCATTTTGATGAAGCTCCAAGATCTTGAGGAGCTCTTCTCGAGTCCAAAGGACGGGTGTCTTTTGCAAACCGGTGGACTGCGAAAAGCTTCTGCGAAAACATTGCTTGAAGCCGTCCAAACCGAGACATCTTGGCTCGAATCTCGCGAGTGAGACGAACGAGCGTTGCATCCTGGCTATACTATGCGATTCCCGGTAGTCGGTAGTGGTGAAGTGACGCGAACGCGCCTTCACTTGAGAGTTGCCACGTCGAAGTCTGAATACCTAGGTATACAGCCGCGAATATGTAGACCAGACCTCGCAAACTATCGTGGCGCTCAAAGATTCTCTGTCGACATGGCGTCAGGGCGAATAGCCGTCGATAGAAGCAGAAAGGAAGAGATTGAAATGTGTTGGTGGTGAAGTAAAGTGGTAGAAGTTAACCCAGTCTCGCGTCGCGAAAGGTCGCCCTGATCTTTGACCCCTAACCCTAACCCTTCCCATGCCTACGACCTCGAGAGAATCTATTCCATACTTCTCACTTGACTACTGAACGAGTCAAAAGACCTGTGTATGAATGAACACTCAAAAGGGAAGACAAGGATTGGCCTTTCAAACAGAAAAAAAGAACTTTGGAGAAAAAAAGAGCAAAGACAAAGATCCTAGCCCAGCCAACAAGATCCAAAAATGAACACACCGACAAAATCCACCCTCAAAAGCCATCTACCTTACCCAACCTACGACAGCAGAACAAATAACCAAAGAAAAAAAGAAATGCCACCAACCCACCCCCACAACATCCACATCCGCCCCGCCTCCTCCGCCCTCCAAGACGGCGCCCGCATCCTCGCCTTCACCGACAGCCAACTCCCCTTCCTCGCCAGCATAGGCAGTGGCGGCCAATGGGGCTCAGCCTCCAACTCGGCCAAAGAAGCCCACCAAACCCGGTACCGGAGCCTCATCGAGCGGAGCGAAAACCCGCAGACTTGGGGCGAGAAGGACTGGGTGAAAGTTTCGATTCTGGAGGTCGACGTCGAGCTTGAGAATTTGTCGGATGAGGTTCGAGGTCTGGTGACCACCACGCATGATGGCAGATCAGGGCGACTGCCTGTGGCGGCTATGGTGCTGGAGGGCCATAGTTGCGATTACACGCGGCCTGTACTTGCCGAGCAGGACGCGGCGGATCCTTTTGTTTATGTGCGGTATTTGGTCGGTGATCGGAGGGTTGGGTCTGCTTATAGTAGAGGGGCGGGGAGGCTTTTGCTGGAGCATGCGGATGGTGTTGCGAGGTCGTTGGGGGTGGGGAGGTTGGCGTTGGATGGGTGGAGTGGGAATGGGGGAGTTTTGGTCAAGTGAGTTTTTTTTTCCCGTTTCTTGTTTCATGGGATGCATAGGTTCTGCTGATGGATTGGAATGCTTCTTTTGTGAGCTGACTGAGGAGCTGATGAAGTGAATTGAACGGGATTGACTAATGATTGGGTCATAGGTATTATGAGAAACTGGGGTTTGTGCGGCTAGGGGATGTTGATGATGATGGGTGGCCGGCGACGGTGCTTGAGAGACGGGTTAAGGCTGGTGGTGTTTGAGGGTGGTGCGTTTGATTGCAAGTGGGTTCACACATGTAGGTATTTAATCTCGTCTCGCCTCAGCGATGACGGTACATCGGCAATCTCTGAAGACCGGAAGAAGCCATTCACCAATCGATGGACGATACCGCTGCACAGCTTAAGGTGCACAAGAAGGCTTTCTTGCGTTGCTCGACGCCGCCCGATCGACACACGCATGCTCTCATCGCGAAGTAGCAATGCCTACCTTACTGTAACGGAAAGTGAAGCTTCACAAAGCGCTCAATCCGACTTGTCAGTGACGCTTGCAGACAACCACTTACACATATAAGCAATATTGTAGTAGATAGACTCATCCCAGAAACAAGCCGTTTAGCCTAGTGGTTAACGCAAGCAAAAGAAAAGCCGCCAGGTCTCAACCTGCAACCAACCACACTAACAAGCAACCTCCCAGAGCGAAGCACAATCGGCACAGCCTGGGTTCCATCTCCCGTTACCAAGTTGCTACATCTGGGCTCACCCGGACCCCTCAACAGGAGTACACCTTCACCAGAAGGGCTGTCACCTCCTCAAACGCGCATGCTTCCGATGATTCTAGACGCGTCGGAAGGCCAACAGCAGCAGAAGACAACCCGCCCAGCATCACAGTGTCAGTTGAGATGAGTGAATGAGAGCAAAGCGACAGATTCTCGCGGGGAGTAAAGTCAGTACCCCCCATGGTACGGAGGGACCATGTCTGCGGGTAAGTACTTCCTGATTCCTTGGAAGATCCTGATCTGGTGGCTTTGCTTGCGTTTGCTTTTTTTGGTGCTTCACCGCCCTGAATTCTTCTAGCTGACTGACCGTCACGTTCGCAGACATCCTGGCATCGTTGCGGACGGCAAGGGTGTGTTTGTCTTGAAGCAGTGGTGACCCCGGCAGCTGGTACGCCTTTGAGTTTCATACGTAGTAGCTGGCAGGCATATCGGAGGGTGCTGCGCAGATGGCGTTTGGAGATGCACGATACTGAACCGACGAGCTGTGACTACTCGTTCCGGCGTCGTACACACCTGCATGTACATAGTACGCCATGTGGAGAGCTCACGTTTTCTTTGACATGTAGCGTGTAAGTTCCCGGGCAGGTGTTCTATCTTGATGAAGAAGGAGGTGTGATAGGGGCCGCATTCACGTGCCGTCTTTGCCCTGCCAATGGTGAGCACATCGGGCCGGTATCATGCAGTCAGAAACGCGATGACCGTCCGTTGATGCAACGATCCGAGCCAGAACACGATCGCAGTCGCCAGGATGCGGAGTTCCGCCTTGGATGGGGTATAACGTGAGCCGTCACATTCCGTGTGTAAGTGATGTTGTGGTGGGAAGAAGAGGAGGTCAGTCAGCCCTTTGCTTAGAAAGTCGATCCACTTGGCGGACTGCGGAAAGCTTCTCCCGGCCGGTGCTCACTTCCCTATTGACTTAACCTTGCCTATAATTCATGAACTCTGTTCCTTTTCCTCAACCACATGCATCTTCTCTTGCACGCTTCCAGCATTTCCAAGCATGGCAAGTTGCATAGGGCAGCTCCACTTCGACCGACTCGCCGGGCTCTATGATTCTATCTGTCACAGCCTGTCGCATCCAACGACATGTCGGCAGCCGTCTTTGCCCAGGATCTGGACGTGACCGTCGCGCCATCCTTGCAGATGCCGACATCAGAGGCTGCTATAGCAGGCTATTGATACACGTGAGACTTGCCCTAGCTCTGCTGATATCTTGTGTGGCATTGTGTCCCAAAATGTGAAAATGCCATTCGATCCCGGAGAGCCAGACCTCGTTCGTCGTTCGCCTCCTACGACACTGCTTAATATATTACTCGGCATTTATGGTTTCCAAGGTTGGTCTGTGATTCGACCAAGCAGTCTTGCTTGTATAAGGATCGGGACAAGGGCGAACCGTTCAGGCTGCTAGTATACTCGCATTATTTCCATACTGTCGACATCGAGATCGGGACGAGGCTACGACATACTGCCCTGTGTGCTTTTGAAATGGCAGACATCTATCCAGACGAGACAGCAATCCAAGTTTCATCCATCTCAGGACACACGTCGCAGGCAGTACTGTACGTGGTGACCGTCATCTTCACCATCGTCGCTTGCCTAGCGATTCTTGCGCGCCTCTGCGCTCGCACTTTCGTCGCGAAGCAAGCCGGAGTTGACGACGCCTTCATCTTCATCGCTGGAATACTCTCGATCGCTTTCTGCATCACCACCTACAAGCAGACCGAATATGGCATGGTGAGTGACACTGGTTGCAGGCTTGCGTGTAGCAACGTCGCTCAGGAGGCTAATCAACCTCGACTTCTAGGGCAAGCACATATGGGAGTTCCCAAGGAGCGAGTACGAGATCATTGCCATGTGGTTCTGGTCGTCTGTCTGGCTGTACTACGCTGCTCTCGGCTTCACCAAGCTCTCTATCCTCTTGCAATACTTGCGCGTCTTCCCACAGGTCGGTTTTCGCAGAGTTTGTTACGGCATGATCGCAATCGTCGTCGTGTGGAGCTTGTGGGCGACTTTTAGTGCGCTTGTGATGTGCTGGCCGCTGCATTTGTTTTGGACAGCTGAAGATTTCTTTAACGATCCAAGGTGTTTGCCGCGACTGGAAGTCTGGTGAGTTTCGCGAAGGAATGTTGCGTATGTCGTTCCTCGATGGCTAATGCGGAAAAGGTATGCAAACGCTGCGGTCAACATTGTCACCGACTGCGCGACTGCTCTCCTCCCTATGGGTGTCATCAACAGTCTCGACATGCCGAAGCGTCAGAAGAAGCTGCTACTTGCAGTGTTTGGAATCGGTCTTTTGTGAGTTCTCCGTGAGATACGTCACAATACAATTGCTAACAACACAAAGCACATGTTTCGTCTCTGTGCTTCGCTTGGTGTACATCTACCCCATGGCGGTCAATCCAGACCAAACCTGGCACTCGCCCTTACTATGCATCTGGTCCGCAGTAGAGCTGAACGTCGCCATCATATGCTCATGTGCTCCCACATTGAGGTGTCTCTTCCAGCGCTTCTGGCCCAAGCTGCTGAACTCGATGGCATCAGGCTACGGCTCAGCCAAGCGCTCCAACCGCGACGACTCGGCTGCCACGGCAGTCAACTCGGACTCGAACATGTCGAGCGCTCAGCGCTCTTACTACAAACCCGGCAATATCTCCCAAATCGAGGCCGGACGTGCGAGCAAGCAGCCTGTCAGCCGCTTGCAGGCGTTCCGTCGTAGCTTTACCAATCCCTTTGGCGATAAGAATCACCGGCCAGAGAACTACTACGAACTTGATAACAAGGCGGACGCAAGATTGCATCGGGGTAGTAGTCTTGCGGATGGCAAATCGTCGTTGCAGATGGGAAGGGATATCGAGGTGGAGGTCTCGGTTGAGCAGACGTCGGATGCCAACTCGACTGATTTTAGTAAGCCGTCTGAGTGGAGGCCTTGCTAGGCGGCGTCGTTCGATTACTCTTTGGCATGATTCTTCCTGTATAATTTTGTTTGTAGTTGTCCGTCGAGTCTGACTGAATGCCATCAGTACATGTGACTTTAACCAAACATCCTCTAGAAATCATCAATCTCGCGTCGCACATGCATCGATGTCAGCTAGGAACAATCCAAGGCAATCAGCGCGATACTCTAGCCGAGTCGCAAGTAATCTATTATTCCCTTTGTTCTGGGCCGCGTATGCGTGTCACAGGGGCTGCCGGTCGTGCGTGGCTTCACACTCGGCATCAAGTTGCTTGATCACTGGCCACCGTGCAGACTGCAGATGCATACATGTAATAAGCATGCGTGAAGAGCACGTGTAGATTGTCACTTTCCTCGTGAAGATGAAGTTGAGGGATGAGCAGTGCTATACATAGTCATGTCCATGCCGCCGCCGTTGTTGATCGACGGATAGAAGGCGTTGGAAAGCAGGCATCCAGGCGGTTGCCGGTAACGGGCGGCAACCTCAAGCGGCTTTCGAAAGGGCTGAGAATTGATTTGTGTGACTAAGTGGAAGATCAAGGGATCGTGATGTGAGGTGTGCGTTTTATTTGACGCCGTTCATTGATGTCAGTGAATGTCGTCGAACGACGATAAGCCAATGGCGGAACACCAACTTACAAGTACTCATACGATCTATCAATTAGCACAGTAAACCAAATCGAAAGAAAAAAACGCGGATTACAGATAGTGGTCTCGATCGCCAGGTCACCTTGGTCTTTCTCCAGTCTTCCGGGGCCTGCCCCCCACAACGCAACGCACGCACCCAAGCCCAAGGCTGATGCAAGGAAGGGTGCACATGGGCTTATTGTTAATACTTGCTCGGAGGGTCCCTTTCAACCAACAACCAACATCCCACTCACCACCCGCCCATACCGATCACTTGTTATTGACATCCATATCACCCGCTGCAGGGCTCGTCGAGAGCCGCCCTGCCGATTGTCCCACATTCACTACCATCAGGTACCTCCCACCATTTCGTCTATGGAGAGATGCCGCCGGATCGACCTCCAGGCTCCCCAGTGAGCATCCGTCGTCTACGAGATGTTTTCCTGTACGCGACCCTGCTCGTACCCTTCGCAGCCGCTCTGCAGCAGCAGCCGCACGATGCCTACCCGTCCAAGCCCGCCGACCTCGACGCGGCCGCGACCATCCAGAGCGCCTACGACCAGGCGGCTGACTCGCTCAACACGCAATTGAGCGGCCAGCGAGGCTATCGCGACACATACCCCCATAAAGCGCGGACTTCGTCCAACCAGCGCGCCCTTGCGACTTTGTCTCCGGTCGAATCTGATTCGGCCGTTCGAGCACCTCCTGCCCACAGGTCGCCGGCATCAAGTGTCGGCCTCACCTCGCGACTCCCGGCGCGATCTCTGCAGGACTGGCAAGTCGAGGACATCATACTCCTGGCGACGGTTGATGGAAGCATTCACGCGCGAGACCGCACCAACTTTGCCCCGAGATGGCAGCTCGAGTCCGACCAGCCAATGGTCGAGACTCTGTACCACCGAATGGCGAACAAGTCTGTCGACAAAGACGGCTCAGACCTGGAGGATCCGCTGTGGATAGTCGAGCCGAGCCAAGATGGGAGCTTGTACATGTATGCTCCGGCCTCTGGCGTCAAAGGAATGCAGAGGCTTGGCTTCACTGTGAAAGAGCTCGCAGACATGTCTCCGTACGCGACCGAAGGCTTGCCAGCCGTCGCTTATACCGCCGACAAGAAGACTACGCTGTACACGATCGATGCGGCGACAGGCAACATCATAAAGATGTTCAGCTCTGGTGGTTCGTTGACGAACAATGACAGAAGCTGCCGCCGGGTTAATCCTCTGGAGGCAGTCGACGAAGAAGAATGCGAGAAGATCGGAACCCTTACCTTGGGACGTACAGAGTATACCATCGGTGTCCAAGACCGCAATACTGGAGATCAAATCACAACATTGCGGTACTTTGAATGGGCACTCAACAACCGCGATCAGGATTTGTTGAGGACTTACACGAACACACTCGACAACAAATATGTCTACACCCGACACGATGGAACTGTTTTCAGACCTGCTCGTAAGAACGAGAACCGCCCAGCTTCACTCCACCACAAGTTCTCAACTCCTGTTGCACGAGTCTTTGATGTGATCAGGCCGACTGAGGAACTCGGCGACGACATCTCACTGGTAGTATTGCCTCAGCCAGTACCACCACGCATCAGTGAGTACATCGAAGACGAGTCCCCTCCGAGCGTCTTCGTGAATTGTACTACGGCAGGTAGCTGGTATGCCCTCAGCGACGAGAACTACCCCGAAATCACTTACGAAGCTCCCTTCGCCCAGTGTTACGAGACCAAGCTGCCTGGTCTACCTTTAGCCAAGCGGGAGATCAAGAAATTCATCGGCGTTCATCCGCTACACGGGCCGGACGAGTCACCAAGCACGCCGCTGATAGCTGGATCTCATCATCTTGGGCTTGACGCGCCACCTAGGCAAACCATCACAGCCGATTTGGCATCACCAGATAAAGCTGGCTCTGCCGCCCCGAATGCGTCGTCCGTTCTTGCAATGATCATGGTTTCTCTGTTCATCGGACTTGCTTCCCTCGGGTGGTACGGGCACAGGAAGGGCTACTTGACCATCAAGATTCCGACGCAACCCCAGACTGCCACACAGTCGGAAACCGTTGCAGTCACACCCTCTGTCGAGGTCCAAGATGCCTTTGAGAAAACCATGGTACGCGACGCGGAACCTGCACAAGAGACCATATTTGCGCACACCCGAGGACGTTCGTCCACTGGGCTCGCTCCACCCGCTGAAGGCGATGAAGATGAGGACATCGAGAAGGTTGACTCGAAGGAAGGCACACCAACGGGCGAGGGTGTCGATGCCTTAGAGACGCCAAAGAAGAAGAAAGCTACGCGTGGTCGTCGCGGTGGCAAGAAGCAAAAGGAGAAGGACGCCGCTGCCGCTGAAGCGAAAGCTAAAAAGATGGGTGTTCAAATCGCCGAGCCAGCCGAGATCATCTCCGTGGCAGCGTCGGAAAGTCCTCAGGTTACCGGTCCGCTGCAGATCAATAGTTTGATCATTCACACAGACAAGGTCATTGGTCAAGGCAGCTGCGGCACGTCCGTGTTCGAGGGATCATTCGAAGGCCGCGCCGTGGCTGTCAAGCGAATGCTCTCACAATACTACGAGCTTGCCTCCCAGGAGGTGTCATTCTTGCAGCAAAGTGATGATCATGAGAATGTGATCCGCTACTACTGCCAACAAAAGGACGACCACTTCCTGTACATCGCCGTCGAACTTTGCCAGGCCAGCTTGTTTGAAGTGTGGCAATCCGACAGAACTAGGTACGACGACAGACAGCAACAGCTCTCCGCGCTTAAGCTGGAGATCCAGAAAGATGTGCCTCGCAACCTGTACCAGCTGGCGAAGGGTCTGCACCATCTGCACAAGCTTCGTATCATTCATCGCGATATCAAACCTCAGAATATACTTGTCGCTTTCCCTAAGCGTTACGTAGACACTGGGCCACGCATGGTTATCTCCGACTTTGGCCTTGGCAAGAACCTGCCGGAGAACGTCAGTACTCTCATCGATCCCACAGGCAACGCGGGTACGTCGGGCTGGAAGGCGCCCGAGCTCATCTCTCAACCTCGCGAGACCGAAAGTAGGCACAGTCAAGGCAACTCCATGAACGGCAGCGAGAGCGCTACGGGTGGTACTATCAGTGGCGTCAAACGCGCTGCTGATATATTCTCGCTTGGCTGCCTCTTCTTCTGGCTTCTCACCGACGGTATTCACCCCTACGAAGACGACAACGGGTGGACGCAGCTCAGAGAGCTCAACATCAAGCGAGACCACAAGAGGCTGGAAGTGCTCGAGCGTTGGTCGGATGCGTACGAGCCCATGCAATTGATAACGTCAATGCTGGCCCACCAGCCCGAACACCGCCCTACCGCCCTCCAAGTCCTGAACCACCCATTCTTCTGGTCTCCCGAAAAGCGCCTCGCATTCTTGTGCGACGTCAGCGATCACTTCGAGCGCGAGCCCCGCGGTACGTACGAAGACTACTACGCTGGCGACTCGGAGCACCTCACACGGCTCGAAAACTACGCGCAAGTCGTCATCGGTCCACAGCATAACTTCCTCGTGAGACTGGATAGGGCTTTCGTCGACACGCTTGGGAAGCAGCGCAAGTACTCCGGCGACCGCTTGCTCGACCTCTTGCGCGCACTGAGGAACAAGAAGAACCACTATGAAGACATGTCGGATGAGGTCAAGAGGCGCGTTGGGCCTCTTGCTGGTGGGTATTTGAATTATTGGACTGCGAGGTTCCCAAGGCTGCTGATGGCTTGTTATGATGCTATTCATGATTGCCGAGTGGAGGGGAACGATAGGTTTAAGGGTTACTTTGAGAATAGTGCGAAGGCTTAGTTGGATTTTGGCGTTGAGTGGGAATGCTTTCGTTGGTATATTTCTCGTCTAAAAGTCTCAAAAGTACTGTATTCGTTGCTGTGTCAAGCCTTCGGTCCCAAGCAAGTGAAGCAAATTTGTCTGCATTAATGCCCACAGTTAAGCAACGAATTTAGGTAAGAAGTAAGGGACACGAGCAAATATACTTGACAATGAGTGAGGTGAAGTAGGTCATTTGTGCCTGGTAGCAATGCCGGCAAACCTTCCCTGACTCAACTCGCGCCTTCCACGCGGATAGCTTCCAGCGATGAGGTAGCGACACACCTACGCAATCACCAACCCTTCGTTCGTAACATTTGACATCCATCCCCACCATCACATCGAACCCACCTGTTACTCCTCCAGTAACCACTGCAACCTATCAACCGATCAAGCACTGCATTCGAACTCGCACGTCATACAAAGCGCCGAGAGCCAACCTCTCGCCGCCATCGAGACAACACCTCCAGTCAAATCAACCCTCTAAGCCAACATGGCCAGCGACCCGGAGAGAGAGCAAGCGCTCGAGGCGTACAAGAAGACGCTCCTCGACTCAAGAGAATGGGAGGCAAAGCTGAAGGCACTGCGGTTAGACATCAAGGGCCTGCAGCGCGACTTTGACGTATCAGAGGACAACATCAAGGCGCTTCAAAGTGTGGGACAAATCATCGGCGAGGTGTTGAAGCAACTGGATGAGGAGAGATGTATGTTGCATGGAGACTGAGATACGAAATGGTTTACCAGGGTTGATACTGACATCTTTGGCCAGTCATTGTAAAGGCATCGTCGGGACCGCGCTATGTCGTTGGCTGCCGCTCAAAGGTCGACAAGGCGAAGTTGAAGCAGGGCACAAGAGTGGCGCTCGACATGACCACCCTCACAATCATGCGCATGCTGCCGCGCGAGGTTGATCCGATGGTGTACAACATGTCGTTAGAAGATCCTGGGCAGGTCTCGTTCGGTGGCATTGGTGGGTTGAACGACCAGATCAGAGAACTGCGAGAGGTCATCGAACTGCCACTGAAGAACCCCGAGCTGTTCTTGCGTGTGGGTATCAAGCCTCCGAAGGGTGTTCTGCTCTACGGACCTCCTGGTACCGGAAAGACGCTGCTCGCAAGAGCCGTAGCAAGTGGCCTCGAGACCAACTTCCTCAAGGGTAAGGCTTCGTGTCTGATTTCAATACTCGTAAAGATGCTAACACTCTGCAGTCGTCTCCTCCGCCATTGTAGACAAGTACATTGGCGAGTCTGCACGCCTTATCCGCGAGATGTTCGGATACGCAAAGGAACACGAGCCCTGCATTATCTTCATGGACGAAATCGATGCTATCGGTGGTCGCCGTTTCTCCGAGGGAACATCCGCTGATCGCGAAATTCAACGAACACTCATGGAACTTCTCAACCAGCTCGACGGATTCGACTACCTCGGAAAGACCAAGATCATCATGGCAACCAACAGACCCGATACGCTCGACCCGGCCTTGCTTAGAGCAGGCCGTCTGGACAGGAAGATCGAAATCCCTCTGCCCAACGAGGCAGGCAGATTGGAGGTGCTCAAGATTCACGCGGCGAGCGTTCAAAAGGAGGGCGAGATCGACTTCGAGTCGGTGGTGAAGATGAGCGATGGCCTCAACGGGGCTGATTTGCGGAACGTGGTCACTGAGGCTGGTCTCTTCGCTATCAAAGACTACAGGGATGCAGTGAACCAGGACGACTTCAACAAGGCAGTGCGAAAGGTCGCAGAGAGCAAGAAGCTTGAGGGCAAACTCGGTAAGAGGACACTACGTGTACACTCTGATGTTCCTCCAGATCGTTCGCTAACCATGATGGCATCACAGAATACGAGAAGCTTTAAGCGGTATGAATCAAGGCAAGGCATGATGGTCGACATGAGCAGGAGAGCTGCAATAGATGTGCGAAAGTATAAATGTACCATACCAGCGAGCGTTAGCTTAATCAACACAAGCGTTCAGCGAAGCCACTTGACTTTCATTGAGGCATTTAGCAAGCTCGACCGTGCACATTCGACTCCCACACGCCGTACCGCAAACGAAAGGTTACGCCTGATCACGAATGACCGCCACCAGTGCCATCGTCTTCTCCAAGAATGTCTTCTTCCACCACACCTTCCACCCCACCGTCGTGACGAAGCCTCTTCCACCCATATCTGCCAACCCCATCCCTCCTCGTAAGAGCATAAACAACCCCAAAGAAAACCACCTCCACCCCCAAAGTCAAAGCCATGCTCAATCCGACCTGACTCAACCTCCCTGCAACTACAGCCAAACTCTCCCTTCCAGCTCGACCCGTGACGAAGCTCCACAAGCCCGGAATCGGAGCCATCGTCTGGTTATCGCCTCCCGTAACGATGTTTCTCGCAATAGGCATGCCGGTCGAAAGGTAGAAACTCGCCATTTTCCGCATCACCGCGCCTTCGAGCGGGAGCATGAGGACTCTTAGCAGGAACGTGTCAGTCCGGAACCCTAGCCAAGTTGCTGGGAGGCGGGCTAGAGTTGTGCTGCGGTGGGCGACGAGGGTTTTCCCGTCTTCGCTGTGGATCAAGGAATCGGAATTCCCAGGCACAGGCACCGCCGAGACGACTTGCGCGTCCGTCTCCCAGCCATGCGTCGCTCCAGGGCGCTGCTGCTCGTGAACATCCCAGCCGACTGCTCGCAGGAAACGCTGTCTGATCGTCGAGGTTTGGCGCAGGATTGCCGCGAAAGGATCGTAGGGGGATGGGCGTGGGGTTGGCCAGTGGGAGCGCTTGGTGTCGTGCTCGCTGATTGAGGGCAGGCGGAAGGAGGTCATGTCGCTGAAGGCTGGGGCTGAGGGACTTGCGTCGCGGGTTAGGAGGCTGTAGGCTAGGATGTGGGGGGCTGCGGAGAAAGTGAGGAAGGCAGTTGGGGTTGTGAATGTTGAGGCGTAGGCTGAGCGGAAGAGGTAGGGGATTTGGGTTGTCATAAGAGGGCGCCAGGGTGTTGGTGGGGCGATGTTGAGTTGGCGGGCTAGGGCGTAGGCTTCGAGGGGAAGGAGTAGCACGTCTATCGCGACGTAGAAGACGTCCATGAGGATTGTGAGGGACCGGATCAAACGTTTTGCTGTTCGGCGGTGGATGGTCGAGGCTACGATTTTGGTCTGGATGGAGCTGATGATTTCTTCGGCGATGAGTGCGGAGAGTTGCCAGAGCACTTTGTGCAGTATTGCGATACCCGTGCCTGGGAGCAGACCGACCAATATGCCTCGCCAGCCGTTGCCGAGCAGCATACTTGCTTCAAGATTCAGGATCTGCGTGAATGATAGATCTGGGGAGTGAAGGCCCACTTGTACTCTCCTGACCAGAGCTGTGGGCCACCACAAGGCGAACCACGACAAGACATCCAAACCTGCACTCCATTCGTTGCCGCGATTGTCTTCGAGGATCAGCAGGTGTTCTCGCGTGGCGCGTCTGAGAGTTGTGTCGATCTGTAGTTGAGCATCGGCCGAGTCCTTTCGTTCGACTACGCCGACTAGGGCCAGGACTTCGTTGGATGCATGGCGAAGGCTTGCGTTTTGAGCTTCGGTTGCGGAATTGAAGGGACGGCCTTTGGCGTCATATTGTTGAGGAGAAGCTCCGGTGCTGTCTAATCTCTCTGTCGTTGGTTGTTGTTGTTGTTGTAACTCGGTTGTCTCGTCTCGGTCGTTATTGACCGAGGGTCCGGATTGGAAAGCAGATCGTCCTAGGACCAGTCGTTCGAGATACTGGAGACGGCCCATTGTTGACTGAGTGCGATGTCCAGGTTACTACTTGCTGAGTCCATGTATTGCGTAACACAGATCTCGTGAACTAGCAGTAGCCGGCGATGTAAGTGGTTTTTATTCTGGTAATGTGGTCGTTGTCATACTCAGTCAAGCCTGGACACCATAAGCACATATATCCTGGACCGCGGCGGAACAGGTAATAATGTATGTTTGTATACAAATGCAATTGATGGCACGTGAAAGGTAAGTGATGTCAAAGTACATACTGTAAGTGAAGGCTGCAGTCGCTGACTAAGGTATCGTAAAGTGGGTCCAGTCAAATCCCGGGGAAGGAATGTTGTAGAGGAAATTTATCTCGACTCCAAGCAAGCACAAGCTCGCTCGCCGCATTAAATCTCACCACAAGCCATGTCGTCCTTCTTTACCCTGCCCGCCTCGCAAAAGAAGCGCAAGCGGCCGCAGGCTCCTGGAGATGCACCCGACAAATCTGGCAAGCCGGCGCGGCGGAAGCAGACTCGCGACGAGTCCATCTCTGGCAGCGACATTTCCGACGACGGTGCGCCGGACGACGACTACTCGGGCTCCGAATCGGAGGACGAAGAACTGAAGAATGAGGACCCGGCGGCGAAGCGGATACGACTGGCGGAGCAGTACCTGGCAAACACACAAAAGGAGGTGCTCGAACATGGAGGCTTCGATGCCGCCGAGATCGACCAAGAAATTTTGCGAGGTCGCATGGGCGAAAGGCTGAAGGAAGATACGGCAGAGGGCAAGGGAAAGCTTTACCGGTTCATCGCCGACGACTTCGACTGGACTGGAGCACAGCACGATCAATTCAGAACCGACACCAAGGGCGTCAATGGCGCAGCAATCGCTGGGCGCTACGTCTATACGGTCACATCGGATCGCGCACTGGTGAAGTGGGAACTGCCCGAGCTTGACGCTCCGTCAGAAGAAGGCAAGAACACGAAGAAGACATCAAGAAAACCGAGGAAGGTAGCCTTCACTCGCGGAAGCAAGTTCGCCTCGGAACACCACCAAAAAGACATATTGTGCGTTGCTGCGTCACAAGACGGCAAGTTCGTTGCTACTGGCGGCGCAGACAACAGGCTCATCATCTGGGACGCCAACACTCTCAAGCCTTTGAGGATCTTTAGCGGACAACTCCGCGACAATGGACACCGAGACAACGTTATATCAGTCGTCTTCCGAAGAGGCACCAACCAATTGTTCAGCGCAAGTAAAGACAGGACAGTCAAGATCTGGAGCTTGGACGAACTTGCATACATCGAGACTCTCTTCGGACACCAGGATGAGGTTCTCGATGTCAGTGCTTTGGCGAACGAGACCTGCGTCACGGTTGGCGCGCGCGACCGAACCGCACGCTTCTGGAAAGTCGTGGAGGAAAGCCAGCTTGTGTTCCGTGGTGGTGGACCTGATCGCAAACCGAAAAGAGGCGGTGACGACGACGGCATGAAGGCCCATTACGAAGGCTCCATGGAGCGCGTCGCATGCATAGACGACGAGACATTCGTCACAGGCGCCGACAACGGCTCTCTATCTCTCTGGAGCATCCACAAGAAGAAGCCTGTATTCACTCACCCTTTGGCGCACGGTCTCGAGCCTCCGACCCCAATCGAGCAACGAAGCGCAGAGATCGACCCGACACAATCAATGGATGCCGAAGGTCCAATGATCCTCGACCCTCAACCTCGCTGGATCACCGCACTCAAAGCCATCCCATTCTCGGACGTCTTTGTCACAGGAAGCTGGGACGGCCACGTGAGAGCGTGGCGCATCTCATCCGACAAACGCCGCATAGAGCCCCTTGGCCCTCTTGCAACACCAGAAATCGACGTGTCCGCTGCTCTCGAAGACGCAGGCATATCATCGTCAGGCTTGAGCTCCGACGCGATGCAGGCCATCACGAGGGGCGCTCAGTCATCCGGTCTGGTTAAAGGTGTGGTCAACGACCTGGATGTGATGGACAAGGACGAGCGCGGCAAGAGTGGCTGTTACGTGCTTGCGGCTGTCAGCAAGGAGCACAAGCTCGGCCGATGGGAAAGCTTCGACGGGAAGAACTGTGCCGTGTTGTTCAATGTGCCCAGGAAACCAGAGGCAAGTGCTGTGAACGGTGATGAGGGCGCTGACGCTGACGCTGACGCCTTTGCTGGCTTCGATTGATCGGAGGAGTTGTATAATGTATCAAAAAACCTCGCTGGAGTCGCCTAAGGGTCATCTCCAACCATTTCAGCATACGTTCAAGCCTTTTGAGGCTCCTAAATTTTCCTCCTCAACCACCGAAGACTTGTGAGATCAGTGACAAACGTAAGGTAGTTGGCATCTCATCGGTCTTTCCGCTATGAAAGCCACAAACGAGGCCGACAGACTGGAAGCAACCTCACTACACAACACGCTCTGAACTGTCGACGAGGCTGACAACTGGAAGTACCTGGGCTGTCCGGTTGACCTGACCTTCCCCACGAACATCGAATATGGGCATCGTTCACTGACGTCTATGACTTACCATCAATTCGAGCAAATATGTCATGTGATCCCCAAAGCCCGACTCTCTGCACCGGCTTGCTCCAGTTTTACTACTACCTCTTTGGAAAAGCTGTTACACAAACAGTAGCAGTAGTAGTGACGCCTACACACCCACCCTTGTCCTTAGCCAACCTAGCCTCTCTCCCAAACGCCTGTCGCCGGAGAAGCAGACTACTACTACTACTCGTTTGATACTGTCGTTGAATGCATATGCGGCTTCGAACTCTACAGCCGACCGCCTGACTGACCTAGCGCTACACACCATGGTTCATTCCGCTGGCTGCTGCTGCTACTGCTGCTGCTGCTGCGTTACAGACTTACACGCACGGCTGCGAACGCTGCGCACTCAGCAGCGGCACTGCCGTACAGTATTGTACTACTGTGTACAGATCTACTTGATGGTACCTTGGGTAAATGCTTCGTTTGTTCGTACCACTACTACTTGCCCATACTCACACGAATCTGATGGGAAGATGGCAGAGCCAGCCTTACGCAATCTATCGGTCGGGTTTGATCGAACGTGGTTTGATCAATTCAAACCGTTATGATGTGAACATGACGAATCGACCGACACCAACAATACGGTGACCGCACCAACGGCTATAAAAATAACGAGACTTCCCCAGGCGCTCTGAACAACAGCAGCTCGCAATAATCGATCGATTCGACTTGACGTCAGTGACGCCCTGCCACTGTCAAAAACTGGCGACAAGGAAGAAAGGGGTGGGTGGCACGGTGGGTGATGTAATGAGAGAGGTGGACCTGAGGCCGAAAGATGTTGACAGCGGTCTTTGCAAAGTCTCGATGTCTTCGATTTCTTCGATCGCAGTCGACGATTCGCATGTCGATCGCCCTTGACGAACTTGATCCCCAGAGAATGCGGTTTCGTACTCAAAGCAGGCGAAAGTACGCTTGTGCAGGGGCAGGCCGTCATCATATTGCGGAGCGGAGCTAAATCCGAGCACGCACCAGGTCACTAGATGCATGCAAGCGTCCGGCTAGACCTGCTACCTTACCAAGCTATTCTTCTTTTGCTGAGACGTGGAAGCATTAATTATCCATACATCTGTGCATGAGCGTTGGACGAGAAGACCCGGCCGCTTGGCTGCAGCAACGTGCATAACTTGATGAACAAAGGCCGACGGTGGGTATGTGTGGTGATACGAGCGGATGTCGTTGGTGTTGAGTTGTTGCGTTGTTGTACACATCAGCTTCCCGAGGACGGTACTTTACGTACTGTACGTCTGGCTAGCGCCGCACACGAGCGAGCTGACATGCACTCATCCATCCTTGATGCGGCCAGCATCACATGGGATGGAACAATTATCGTTTCCACCCATGACCTGGGAGAGTTCTGCTCAACACGCAGAATTCAGCATCGAACCTTACAACGGTATGGTCTGTTCCCGCTGTAAAGACGGCTGATAGCCTGCTATTGCTCACTAGTCTTCTTCCCACTACCACTAACATACCACCACTACCTGTCCCGCGGCACGATGGACGAACCATGGATCTACGGACGTCGGCAGACACGTGGTATACTGCACCTAATAGTCTAAATGAGGGAGGAAGGGCGATCCGAGAACAACGCGAGCACAGAGGCAGAATAATGTACCGCGCCGTCGTTCTCTACTTGATCTTTTACTCCTCCACCCGCGCGTCGTGAAGATTCGACGGTTCTGGTACGGTAGAACCGTAAAACGGTTGCAGACACGGCTTGCGGACGGGCTGAGACATGGGCTTTGTTTGCGAGTGCTCTGTGCACCTCAACAATCACATGAAAGTCCTATCAACAGATCGGACTCCGTGGATGGTGATACCAATTTTCCTGGTGATGGCAAAAGGGGCCTCATCGTAAAGCATCTGCCATCGATCGTGGATCAATCATAATGGGCATCGTCATAAGCACCGCTGAAAAGTAGCCCGAGACTTCCAATCCCATCATCGTCGATGTGGATCGTTTCGCAGGCAGGTGCGAAGCAAGTTGATGAACGCCAGAAACTATCGGTTGTTAGGGTGGAAGAAATTTGCAAGTGGTAAGCAGGATGAATGAGAGGTTGGAAAAATCGTTGCACGGCAGATGACCGTGTGAAGATCAACAGAGAGACATACAGAGAGGGGAGGAAGAGACGTAAAAACATCAAACATGACTTTCCGACTAACTTTACCTGTCTGCGCCTTTTCCGGGACATGACATGGAAAGAGTCTGGTTACCGATCCAGCGTTCGAGTAAGATGCAGAAGTCAAATTGCCCATTCGAATTCATGGTGGAAGAGTCTAATCTGGCCGATAGGGCAGCGTGGGGGCAAGGCAGAAAACCGCGTTTTGGCTAAGGATGGCCATCGCCGATGCTCTTTGTCGATGGTCGGAGAGTCTAAATAACAGGTACTGCATGATTCCCGAAAGTAGAACACATTAGGTGCCTTGGGGATCATCATGACTCGTCTGTGATGGTGTGACGGCGTTCGCTCTGACGTGTTCCTGAGGTCATGCCACGATCATCCCACGATGCAGAAAACAATCAATGCGATGTAGCATGCGACTTTCGACTGTCGAGTTACTGTCACAGGCTATGCTATTCGTGGCCCTTGTCTCCGGGGGGAATGCACATCTTTGCCTTTTCGTGCCAAACCCGGTACCGTATCGCATCTACCTTGTACCCTTGTATCGCCCTGTTGTGGGCTGCCCGGCGCATCCATTCGGCACCAAGTCCGTTCTCATCGAACATCGACTTTGTGACTTTTGCCTCGCACACGACCCGACCCACATGCAACTTCGCGTGTGCAGCTCAGCTCAGCTCAGCACAGCAGCCATGATTATCCGCCTGGGTCGGTTCTGGCCTGTCCTTCTGGCATTATCCAGGACGTCAATAACCGTGTCTCGGAGAAGAATGGGGGAAAAAGATCACGAGTCAACAAATCAACAACAGCAACGACAACGTCCACATCGACATCGACATCGACATCACAAACAAGCACATCGACCAACTGTTTACAAACTACCGTCTCGTCCCTTTTGTCCATGAATCATCCACAACGGTGTTAGTGTGCTTCTTCGAGCCCTCCTGACGCCACTACTGCAGTGGACACAGCCTTTCCAAGGCGACTATAGAGCATGGTGGACTGGTGGTCGATTCCCAGGCCTACCCGCATCCTCTCGTGCATCAAAGCTTTGTCGGTGCGCGCGTTGCTGCAGAGCGACTTGCTGCCACATCCTGCCAGTAAGGTTGGTGCCACTAGACGTGATGCGGAGAAGAATGTCTCATGGCGCGCGGCCGGGCCTCCGGCAGTCATGCAATAACGGCGGTGGTGCAGGATCGGCTATGAAAAAGGCTGAGAAGCGTTTCTGCGTGGCGTGCGTGGGAGCCTCGCCGGCGACCGTTCTGAGTCGGCGAGCAACCTTTTCTCGTCTGCCGCCTGTCAACGAACGAAGGTGGAAGGAATTGCCATGTATTGTGGGCTCGCCGTGCTGGCCAGTCCCGTCATCACAATCACAATGATCATGCCCTTCTCGGCCCATCTATCGAATAATAACGTTGACTTGCCGACGCACTAGCCTGCCCGTCTGCCTCCCAATCTCCTGCATCGTCGAGATCTCGAGCAGGAGCGCATCTCCCAGTCCAATCGGCTCGATCGCTGGCGAGCGAGACCCAGGCCCTGGGCAGATCGGGGACCTCGATACCATCGAGAACCCACATGCATCGGTCGTTTTCTGGGAATGACATCTTCGCAGCGCAGAAAGTCCCTGACGTGGCTTGAGATAGACCTTCTGCGATCTCGCACACGCGTGCGCTGTGCTCTCAATCCAGAAATCGCGTTCCAACGCGGTTGACCAGGAACAAACGCCCCACTACTGTACACAGCCTGGCATTCATTCATCGTTATGGCTGCCTCTGATTTCTACGAGACGTTGAATCGTTTGGGCCTTTCGCAATACCACGACAGCCTCGTCCAAGAGGCCTTTGACTCTTGGGACGTCCTCGCCGACATCACAGAAGAGGATCTGTAGGTCATTGATCTTCATGCCTGCTGTTGCGACCCCGTCTGACGATCAATTATTAGGGATGCAATTGGTGTGAAATTGGGTCATCGCAGGGTGAGTGTTCGCTTAAGGCGTCGACATGCGTCTTGCCTTCAAGACCTGCTCGTCTGCTCATCGTCTACATGGCTATTGCTAACACTGTCATAGATCCTACAACGAGCTATTGCGGATTACCGTAAAGAAGGCATACAAACAGCACCCGTCGTCGAGCTTCCAACAGAGCCCAAGCATAGGTCAGCCAAGTCAGACGGCTCTATCTCTATACCGACGACGACGACGACGACCGAACCCCACTCTGGATCGAATGGACCTTCGCGTGCACCAACAGGTAGCAAGCGAAAATACAGGCGGCACCCAAAGGTAAGTTGTCGCCACAATGGTTCTATGTCCATCTACACGGGACATCGTTGCTAATGACATCGCAGCCTGACGACAACGCCCCTGATAGACCACCATCAGCATACGTTCTCTTCTCCAATCGTACGTATAAACCAATACTGTCCATATCGATCGTTCACTAATAGGCATTGCAGAAGTGAGAGAGCACCTGAAAGGCAAAGATCTCAGCTTCACAGAGATTGCCAAGACGGTCGGTGAGCGATGGCAGGTCCTCGCACCCGACGAGAAGGCGACATACGAAAGCAAGAGTCAGGCGATGAAAGACCATTACTATGCTCAGCTGGCTGAGTATAAGAAGACGCAAGAGTACTCACAGTACCAAGACTATCTCGCAGACTTCAAGGCAAAACATGAACATGGCAGTGAGTTACAAACCAAATCAAGCTGACCCGAAACTCATAACTGACCCACTCCACAGATACCAAAAGATTGAAAGAAGACAAGCCAAGTCCCAGCCGACGAAGCAGTGACGAGAGAGCCAGCAGTCCCGACCACAGAGAAAGCAGCGCCAACAGCAGTGAACAGCAATACTACGAAAGGCGACGATCCACCTTTGACTCGGCTCGCATCCTTAACCCCGTCGATTGGCGCCCTTCAACCAGGTCGGGCCACGCCTCGCCAGACATGTCCTGCAACGGCATGCAACTGGAAGCCGCCTTCTCGCCGCGCCACACCAAACCCGCCACCACATTCGCCAGCATCAACGCACCACAACAAACCGTTCCCGTCCACCTCAAACGCTCGCCTTCCCTACGCTCCAACGGCCACTCCGCCTCCCCCATGCAAGACCACCCCATGGCCGTCAGCACAAGCATGGCTTACGGCTACCATCCCATGCTCACCTCGCAAAACTCCTCCGACTCGCCGCCGCCACCACCAGCCATGCCGCTCTCGCGAAGACCAACCCTAGCCAGTGAAAGCTCTCTCCCCTCCCTCAGACACACCGACTCGCTGGGATCCAGCTCAACCAACTCATCTGGCTCGCCCATCAACGGGTCCGCGCCCACTTTCTCCCGTGCCATGCCTAGCCGTCAGCTCCCTCTGCCGTTCCCCTCGCGACAGAACAGCATTAGCAACAGTAACAGCAATTCCCAGAGTTTGCCGCCGATGAAAGCTCCTGGTTCTCCTCCGGGCCGCTACTCTCCCCCTTCGTCCGGACTCGCCACTTTGCTGCGGGCGGGAGAGCATTTGGCGGCCTCCAGCGGTGATATGCGGACGGGAAACAGCAGCTATCCCGACACGATGAACCGGTCTTGAATCTTTTGTTTCTTGATTGCTATGATTCTTGGATTGTCTGAACTTTGCTCATCTGCACTGTTCAAAAGGCATATGATGGCCACTGGACGTCGAGTCGCTTTGGATTTTATTGGGCGCATTGTATGGCTGTGAGCGCGAGAGGCAAGGGAAAGGCTCAGTGTTTTGGGATTGGGCACGGCCTTTGTGAGCGTGATACCATTTTTTTGTTTGTGTTTGTTTAGATAATAACGGCGAAACCTTTTTCAGGCCGATGATTTTATGGCCGATGAACAAGCTTAAAAGGACCAACAGCATAGCATAGATTGTGGCATGGAATAGGAAATAACATAGCGCTTGCTGTATAGAGAGACACTCCATCAAAATTATCGAACTTTTTACTACTTTTGGTTTCTTCCAGGCTGTCGTTTAAGCCGTAGCTTTCAACATTAGAATCTCCGCCATTGCTTGCGGGTTCATTCCTGCCTGTCGTTTTTGCATGATGTAGCGCTGTCGTACGGCGTGTCTGCTGCCAGCGAACGACGCAGCAGCTGCTGGCTTCTTCACTTCTGGTGCGGCTGCTTCGTCTTCGGACGAATCTGACGATGCGTCCCGCGAGGTCTGCGTCGATGTCTTGCCCTTGGCCTCCTTCCGTCTTCGCTTCTCCTCCTTGCGCTTTCGTCGCTCTTCTTTGCGAGCCCGCTTCTCTTCCTTTGCCTGTGCCTTGTCGTCGGAGCCTGCACTCTTGCCATCCTTTCTGCGCTTCTCTTTGCGCTCTTTCTTGGCGACCCGTTGTGCGGCCTCGGTCGATGAGTCTGCTGTGGCTTCAGTTTTCTTGCTCTTCTTCTTTTGCTTCTTCTCCTTCGCCGCCTCACTGTCATCACTGCTCTCAGAAGCCTCGGACTTGTCCTCACTTTCGTGCTTCCTCTTCTTCGAAGACGCAGAAGCCTCAGCAGGAGCATCGTCATCTGCCTTGCGCTTGCCCTGCGTGACCTTTGCATTCCACTCGGCAAGCTTCTTCTTCTCGTCCTCCTCCATCTTGTCGCCCACGAGCAGACCTCCATACACAAAGTTCATGCTCCCCCACTTCCGCGACTGGTAAGTCTGCAATTCCAGATCGCGCTGCGTGTCCGCCTGCTTCTGCACTTCCACCTCGCTCTTGCCATTGAGACGGCCAAAGATTCCAGACAACGTAGCCAGGCCGAACGTGTCGGCGTTGCTTTTTCCCTTCTGCGCTCCCAGGCCGGAATTGTCATCGCGCAGCACTACGCGGATGTGCGAGGCGTTTGCCGCCGTGTAGTGTTCCGAGTGGTTTGCATTTTCGGCTCCGAGGTATTGGCCTGGTTGCCAGCCTGATTTGGCCAAGAGGCGGTGGCCGTAGTTGTCTTTTGATTTCGCCCAGGCGGTGTTGTTCGGGTCTGCTGAGATCTTGTTGCGTCTGTTCGGCGGTGGGTTAGTGTCTTGCTGTCTGTAAATGATTGCGGAGGGAGATGTACTTTTTCTGCCCTGCGAGACCCATCTTGTGTGTTGCCGTCTGTATTGATATATGAGAATGTAGTGAGAGTGGGTGTTAGGTATGCGCCGATAGTCGCCCTCGATCTTTCTTGCGACAGGCCCTGAATTCTTTCGAAGTCTCGGCAACCTTGAGGCCGACGCTAGTCTCGATACAGTAGTTTTGCCTGACATCTGTAAGGCAGCTATAAACTGGTCGCTCCTTCCTTTCCACCATCAAGTCTCTTCTCACCTCACTTCATGATCTCAGTCCATTTGGCAAAATTTGACGCTCCCATCGCAAAGGAACTCCAAAAACACCTTTCCACCACCTAACACAGACCACAAAATCAACCATGTCGTCGAGAAACGCCTACCAAGACTTGGACTCGAGCAAAGACTCGCAAGACGAATCGCAGATGCTAGACACATCGAAGCTGGAGGAAGCCATGGCTCGCCACAAAGCTACTGTGCGTTCCCTTGCAAGGAGACCACGACGATGACAGACTGATCCTGAGTACAGGTCAAGGCCCGCCGCCGCATCGTCGAAACACGCCTCCGTCAAGACCAGACGGCAGGTTTCGCCGAGCTGAGCGCCCGAGGTGAACATGAAAAAACAACATTCGAACAGGATTTGTGCGAGCTACTCTCAACCCCATGACATGACATGTAGCATAGTATATGCTTCCACAGACTGCTGACAGCGTCCTGTTAGAAAATCAGCACAACGCCCGCATCTCGAGGACCTCGCTCGGCTGGTCGAAAAGAAAAAGAGGCTCGAGAGAGAGATTGAGAAGTCGGTTGATGAGATGACCAGAGCTCAGAATGCCGTTGCTGCGCAGCTTGGTGCTTGCATCAAGAGTCGGGTTGATGCGTTGCGCAAGTGAAGCTTGTTGAGTTTCAAATCTTGATGTTGATGAGGTTCACAGGACTGTCAACGTCAGTAAACGTGGTGGGTTCATCAGGGCGCTCAACGGGATAGGCCATCTCGCTGTACAAAAATGCAGACCCATCATCCCGTCGGTGTGCGGGCATAAAGGCTCTAATCCACATGTCTGGGCCGAGATAGCAAGCTACAATCGGTACGATGATCCGAGGTTGTTAGCCATGGTAAATCGATCACAAGTCCGATCAAATGTAGATCGTTCCTTGTAAGGCGTGGAAAGAAGAAACAACTACATCGAACTCTTCATCTGATTGAGCCGTCTTCCGGCCCACCAGCCATGTTGCTACAAGACCCATCTGCGATACATGGAGAATTGTCGATACTGACGAGAGATCAGCGCCTTCTATAGTTCGCGAAGAATCGATCACACCACATGTGTAGCCCTACAGATAGTAGAAGATCTACAGACCTGCTCGAGCCGAATCAGCCGACTCGAATGGAGAAGCAAAGAAGCAATCGTCATTCTGGTAACGCTCACGTAATGTGACGAATCACTTTCTTGGCCCATTCGGCTGTGTTTCTGTCATGTTAGTTGGTTGGTCCATCGATTCGCTTAGTATCACCTACCTCGGGTGTTTGGCCGGCCCTGTAAAGCAATTGATCTTCGCTCGAAGATCTTCGATACCACGTGTATCCGCGGAGCGAAGTCCGAAATCTAAATAATAGTAAGTCGACAGTACACCTTCACCTCTGACGAGTAACTGAATCTTCGATAAGGCAATGATCGAGATCGATCGTGGAATGATGCTAGACTGGCGAAAGTCGTGATGTATTGAGATCACTTTTTTTGAAAATCTTTTCAAGTCTGAGTTCTTGTTGGTGCAGTACTATACAGATTGTTGTCCAGGTCCGTTGGCCAGCCGTAGAAAAACGATGACTACCCCTAAAACATGGCTCGCTAGCGCTCATACTACCGTGTTGTGTTGGCTGTCCGGTTATTCTTGAAGCAGTCGATTGACATACCAGGGTCGAGTATAAGGCGTAGGTGTTATGTAGGTATGCAAAATATGCTGTGCTACAAGGTTCGGCACATGCCCAAATGGTGAGGGCTGGCCGGGAGTTGTCGATGCCTGCGTGTATCCACTGCTACCTCACTCACTTCCATCATCTTTCTCCCAAACACTCATACCATCAGACGTCGGACCTTGGTATCACGCGTGCCATCTCAGGCTCCCGGGTAAGGAGGAATGGCACCCGGCTGCATCTGCGCAGGCCGATGGAACATTTGCACCAAACGCTTTCCGATCGAAGGTTCCAGCTCGGTTCCGTCTCTTGCGATCTTGACCTCTCTGTTCGCGTTCCACGGGTTGCGTAGGCCGCGGGTGCGGTAGAAGGGGAGACGGGCGGTCGAAATCCACTCGATCTTGAAAGGGACTCCCAGGTCCTGGCCGTTGCCGTTCTCGTCTGCTTCTTTGCTCGGGGAAGACGCTTCCTCTTCATCCGATAGCTCTGCTTCCCAGAAGATAGTCCCGCGCGCCGAGTCGTCGATGATGTGGCCGCGGGGTGCGGTCTCGGTCGCTGGCGTGGGGATGGATTGCGGGCCATCGTTCGGGGTGAAGGCTGGGGCGCTCTGCGTGATTCCGACGGGTGCTGCTTCGCCAGTGATCGGGGAAGCCATGCGGGCGTATCCAAAGTATTCACCGGATTTGTTGGCAGAGAAGATCAGGTAGACGTTGTCTGCGGAGTTGAAGGCCTGGTTCAGAGTTGATTCGTTGTGAGATTGTGTAGCCCATATGCCGTTTCGCACGCTAGCTTCGAGATCTTGAAGTGTCAGACTCTTTACCACGAAGAATTTCTCGGACACCCTTGCCGCCGTTACGGACGGTGATGTTGTTTGTGTGGTGGTCTCGGCAGATGTATCCGCTGGGGAGCTACCAACAATGATAGGGTCTGATGGCTCGTTGATCTTGACATCGTTGCTGAGCGGCTTGACTGCAGAGTCAGAGTCCTGAGGTGTCTTTGGGCCTTCGGATGATGGAGTTGCGTTGGCAGAAGTTGTCGACCCTCTTCTCAGACGGCAGACTAGTCTGACCCCGTGGAAACGCGAGTCGTGGAAGCGGTTCATGGCCGCTACGCAGGCAGCTTCAGAGCGATAATTGACGAAAGCACAGTTACTCTTTGAGATGAGGAAAAGGCTCTGTATGTCGGTGGTTGCATCTCTTGCAAAGTGATCTTTCAAATCGGTGACAGTCGCAGCTGGGGGAAGATTGCCAACCCACAGTGCATGGCCGGATTGCTTAGGCTTACGAGGAGGACCGCGAGGAAATGAAGGAATAGCCACCGGTCCAGAGGTACGTCGAGCATATGGTGCTGTTCAAGAAGAGTCAGTAACTGCATGATGCGTGCCATTATCTCAGATCTTACTCGGGTCTGCGTAGCCTGCGGGTGGACCATAGCCTATGGGAAACTGTTGATGAGGAAACCTCATATCGACCGGAGAGTAGCCTTGCTGCATCGGAGGGTAACTGTAGGGAGGCTGTGCCTGCATCGGTGGTTGTTGCGGTCGGTTCGGATATGGGTACTGCATAGCTGGGTGCATCACGTTCGGCGGTGCGTAGTGCTGCTGTTGCGGCGGCTGGACGAAGTTTCTAGAGTCGTGGGGCTGTTGTCCATACTGTGGCATGTACGGAATCGATTGACCCATCATACCTGCGGGCGATGGCATGTTGAATTGCGCTGATGGACGCCGGTTCTCGAATGGAGTCTGCTCCGAGCTCGTTGGGAGAGCATTCGACATTTGGCGCAGATCGAATGGGCGCGAATCAACGCCGTTCATATTCTGATTTGCGTTGAAGCGAGATTGACTCATATCATTCAGCTGGGAGTGAAATGGTGGCCTGGAAATGTTAGTGTGCAAAACTTGACACCCAAGCCGGCAGTCCATACTGGTCTTTTCCACCAGAACCCGCATCAACGGGGGTGGAGATGTTGCTGGTCACTTGATCGCCCATAGTATATTGTGATGCCACAAACTACGGAAGACAGTCTTTGCGGAGTGGGCTACCTAGTGAAAGCTGTTAGCATCTTGCCGTGTCGTACTTCCAGTGGGACCCCACTTTTGTTCAAGCGTGGACAACCACGACCAGTGGCCGATATATTCAGCAGTGGAAGATCGCGTATTAGACTTGTTTGCTGACAGGTGGAATGCGAAATGTCAGGTCAGGAGCGCTAATCGAAGCGGTTTGAGGCAGACCGGGGCTTTGAACTTTTGATAGAAGAGACGCCAAGAGCCGATCGAGACAAGATATGTGCCTTTTTGGGTTGTCGCGGACGGCAAAGCTCCACGGTGGCAGCCTCACAAATTAGTAGCGGCGAAGGGTTCCTGGGAACGGGCTCAGGTCCTTCCGCTAGGGGAGACCCCACGGCACAGATATAATCTAACAACGATAGAAGGAGATATCTCCGGTGGCAAGATGTCTTGTATTGCGACAAAAAGGAATTTGTAGAACTGCTGGCGAAGCCGTGTAGCCTTACACAAGCGGAGACCTGGGGGCGAGAAAGGATGGCACAATGGAAAGAGGCAGGAGAGTGGCGACGGCCGCCGGCATAGCTGTCACCATCGAAGGAACTACAAGGATATGAGTTAGTGCCTGGAAGGCCTCCGAGGCTCTCGGAGTGCCCTCCTAGAGCTCCGGCAGTATGGCATGCTCGGGACTCAATCGTCTTTTTTGTTGGTGCTGTCTGCACTACTCCTATGCAGCCGTGTGAGCTCGCCAGCGGACCATCGTGCTGGGGCTTGGTCGGCTACGCGGTCGAGATTTGCCCACGATCAGCATGCAATTGCTGTTCGAGCGGATCGCAGTGATGGGAATCCTAATAATATTCGTCTCGTCACCGTGACGACACGCATAATCCCGGACAGAGTCGAGCTCATATGCGAATTAAGAAACGTGGATATACTTGCTGCTCATCCATGGTGCACGAGAAAACACGCAGAGAGCACGTGTCTCTTTAGTGTTCAAGTGATTTATATCGTCTGTCGACAATGCCGGATTTGCTGTCGGAGGTAGTTGTCTCCAATATCGTCGCAGTGGAGGACCATCGATCCTGGCGCGAGGCGGTGCCTCGCCTGTGCGCGTCCATGCGGAGAGCAAAAGCTAAAACGGCTTAAGATGCACTAGTTGCATAAGATGTGGTCGGCAAAGGCCAATCACATCAGCTTTTGCTGTGCCAGATCACGATCTCTTCTTCGGAGACGACCCCGTCGCCGACCTTAACGAGAAACGAGATACCAGTCAGTTCCCCTGACTCAAGTGAGTGTAGTCATCGTGTAAAGTCCTAATCTGGCCGCCTGTGTGCCCTGCCCTCTTGAACAAGCTTACATGTCGTCCCAGACCAGATCAGTGGTTCGTGGCTATACACATCGCACACCATGGTGTCCGGATATCATTGAGAAGGTGACTCAAATTGAACGCCATAAACGTTCCGCTGCACACCGTGGAACTCTACGTTTTCGCGGATGGCAAATTTATTCCGGACCGATAATTACTTTCGATGCTATGTATCCTTGACCCTGAAGTCAAGTACAGGACGTGTCTCAGTTAAGCGTTTGTCCTTGGCACCGGTGCATCGTTTTCGAGCCCGTTTGGATCGGTACAGACCTGCCGCTGGGTTATAACTCCAACGCCAAACCTCGAAACCTAATACGGTATACCGTTAGTCAGCAGCTGGAAGTAGTCATACACTGCTGTCGAATAGCTCCTCTCACTCCAATGGACCAGCTTGCGCACAAAGTCCGCCGCCTCGCGGTCCGACTTCTCCAGCACGAAGCGTTCCTTGAAATGTTGGATCGTCTGCGGCTTGAAGCACGGTAGACCGGAATCCAACATAGTCATGACAATGTGGCTGAGTTGCTCCACATGCTGCCTTGCCGCGAGGAAAACCTTGATGCATAGCTCCTCAAACATGCGGAACGGCGCAGAGTTGGACCCACCCATGACTGCAACCATTTCGGGAGTCAGCTTGAATGGCGCCCGCTCGAACTTGACGCCACCAGGGGCAATATCGAAGCAGAAACCAAAGTCTATGTGCAGGATGTGGCCGGCATCGTCGACCATAATGTTACCGTTGTGTCGGTCCTTGAATTGCAAAAGGTACGAGATGATGGAGTACGCGGCCATAGACTTGATGAAGTTGCTCCGTGCTTCCTGGAAGCGGATCGAGTCCTCGTAGCCGTATTTGGAGATGAAGTAATCGTAGAGTCCATTGACCGCCTCGCGACCGAGCATGTCTCGAGAAATGGAGTTCGGCAAAACATCAATAACGCCGCAGCCAGGCGCAGTGGCTGTGACGCGGTAAGGGAAGACGAAGACGTCTAGCCCAGCGCTGTTGAAGATCCCACGGCATGCAGCAATCATCTGGAGTGCAAGTACATCTTGCCTGCAGTCGTCTCCCACTTTGAAGATGGCGGACTGCCATACCTCGTACGATTTGCGCTCCAATGCTACATCAACTTGTGGACCGGAGTCAAGTCCGCCCACCAACTCTTCTTCATCTTTGCGAATTCGGAAAGTGGCCATGTACGGTGCCTTTGCGTGACTTTGCAGCGGTTTACCAGACTTTCGGTCAATGCCAATGACAACACCGTCCGGGTTACTCGGAAGGTAGACTCCAGGCTCGACCTGGATCTTCCGCAGCTCTTCCTCGATTTTTTGTTTCTTCTCGGGTTTCGGGCTCTTGATAAATGGTTTCAGAGTGCCGGAGATGCCTGTCACCCTGCCGAAGAAATCAAACTCGCGCTCGTAGAAATCCTTATCCTCTTTCGAGAAGCTGGAAACCAAGCTCGCGGTCACTTTGTCCAAAGTCGGCTTGACTGAATCGGGTTCCAGGGAGTCCTCATCCTTGAAAGAGTTCGCCTTCATGTTCCAGATGATTTGGTGTGCAAAGAGCTGCGAGAACATGCCGGTCTCGACAATGTACCGCTCAACGTATCCAAGCGCATCGTAACGCAATGCCTGCACGATCTGGGGCACGTAGAAGAACGTAATGTCGACGGAGTGACTTTCCAGCGCACGTACAGCGTACTGTATGACCGACGGGTGGTTTCCATAGGCCGGCATGAAGTATGTAACTGCTGCCATTGGGTTGACTGGCGCCCAATAGAGCAAGTACTTGAGCTGTGTCTTCATGTCGTTGGGCAGCGACGGGCCCATCAGGACATACAGTGCGTCCGGCTCTTGAATTGCTTTTTCGGAATCCTTCAAGATGAACGTTCGCACCTCACTTGCCAAAGCCTGCGATCTTGGGAAACGCGTGGTGAGCTGTACGGCAATACTCGGGTTTTCGGCCCAGGCGACCTTGACAAAGGGCAAAAAGGTAGTGTCGCGGATAGGCTGTCCTTGTTGGCCAGGACCTGCAATGGCACGGGCGTCAGGTGCCAAAGGATTGATCCAGACATTGAGTCGCTGAGACTCGTGCGCTAGAAGATATTGCAAGAGTTCCTGCTTACTCTGGAGCGAGACCGATGCTGCACTGGACATGGAACCGACACTGGCAAGTCTCTGCAGAGCTCGTGTGACATCCGAAAGCAATTTTACCTCAGCCTTGAGCTGTAGTTTGTTGCTGCCGTAGGACCACAACGGAGGAGTGGCGAACCACGCGAGACCAGCAAATATGATAGCGTCTTTGAGACGCCACTGTGCTGAGGGATCCAATCGAGTACTCAACTTGAGGAAATCAAGAGCTAACAACACAATGTGGAAGTGGACTTCCCGAGCTAACGGGTGGCTCACGGTGTCCTTCATCGCCATCGCTGTGATTCGCATCAACCGCGCATACACTCGCTCAACTGACGGGGAAGTCAGACGAGAAGAATTGAAATGGCTTGAAAGGTATTGCGTCAGGCGCAGATGTGGCGCAATCAAGTTGTGGACAATCTGACGGCGTTTGGCGATAGCCTCCCAGTTTGTCGGAGCGAACTCCTCCTTCACGTAGAAGGGATCGACGTGGTTGTTCGCCGTGTTGAAGAAACCCTTATGCAGGCGAATTGAAGTTTCCCAGCCAGTAGCGACCTCGACCAAAATGCGGGCTTCAAGGCTTGGGTTCTCTTTGGCAACACCTAGCCACATTGAGATGCCGAGCTTGATGGACTCCTTGGTGAAGAGAATGAAAGGAATGCTGACGAGTCCGCGAATTAGTGGAGCAGTGTCGACCGTCGTGCGGCTCAAGATTCCAGCCGCGTTGCGCAATGTCTCCCGGACTGTAGAAAAAGGCACGTGTTCGTGATTCTTTAGCCGTATCTCGAGAAGTTGAAGTTCTTTCCTGTCACTGTCAAGTTCTGTGTTCAGACCGGCAGGCATTGGCCGGGAGGTACCGTTGCGCTCGACAAGAGTCCAGTCGTCCATGTCGACCAGCTTGTTGTCAATGTGCCGATATTCTTGTCTCGTAGTGTATTGCGCGATGAAGTCGGATGCGGTGTTGATACCAATGTCACGCTGACGCTCAAGAGAGGTCAGCCTCTGGTCAGTACCAGGGATGTGAGAGCCCATCTCGACAGCAAATGATCGCCCGAGACCGATGTGACCATACGCGCCATCGTCAGCATAGTCTTCAAGATAGGCTTGGAGCAGACCCTTGGTGTCGAGAGGGGCAACGTCAATTGCTTGAGATACCCACACTCGGCACCTCTTGTGGAAGTTTGCCAGGGTCGTCTGTCGGTAGTGCACGTCATCCGAGAGTTGGATAGAGACGTTGCCTTTCTCCGAAGCGTACTGGGCCCTCCATTCATACTCGTCGGTTTCAGCGTCAAGACAGCTCCTCCACATCAGAGTCAGTAATTCAAGAAGGGCGAAAAGCGCAGTTTTCTGGCACAAGACGGACGGGAAAGCGTTGACGATACGATCGACTGCAGACACCGCGGCCTGTTGCACCTTCAAGATCCGGTGACAGCATCCCTCAAGGAAAGTGGCAAGTTGTAAGGCAACTTGCGCTGCGGCAAAGTTCTGTTGCTTGCCAGCAACTGCTCGTTGCAAATAAATATCCACAGCGTTCATTGCAATTGAAAGCATAGAGTTGCCCATGCTTGTGGTCTTAACTTTGTTCTCCAAAAAGTATGGGAGCACAGCAGTACAATCGCCTGCGCGAGCTCTGAGAGTGGAGACAAGGACAGCAGTGTTCAGGTAAACACAGTCGGAGTAACTGAGGCTTTTGATCTCATTCTCGCGAGATGGTATAGCAGCGATGAGAGCCGACTTCTGGTCGATTGTGGTTTGCGCTGTGGATCCTCGACGTAGGACCGTATTCAACTCGATACCACTTTCTGGCATGTCAACACGTTGCTCATCTACGAGAGGCAGACTGTATTGCGCCAGTACTTGCAAGTCTGCCAGATGCTCTTGAGCGCTCTTGGAATTGACAGTAAAGCCGTGAGCGACGATGTTGAACCACGTATCCCGACCAAGCTGGCGCAACTCGTCCTCACTTTCAAAGTGTGGTGTATAGTGCAGGTCTTTCGAAACCAAGACCGCAAGCGGGCGGAATAGCTGAGCGATTGTCCGGGCCTCTAATGCGGTATCAACTTTGCCGTCTCCAGCAGCATCTCCACTGCCGACGATCAAGCCAAGTATTTGGAACAAAAAGGCTTCGTAATGCGGCGAATCTTTGCGGATGGCGGATGCGATACGTACGCGTGCTTCGGTGACCGCGTTGACCATCAACGTGTTCTCGGTGATGTTGGCTTGAGTCGCGACGCGAGGATACAACCTCAGCAGCATCTTCAACTCGTTCAAACTACCCGTCGACCCAAGTACAGCAGTCTCGGTAATGATCTTGGCATCAACAATTGGGTTCACACGGCCAATTTTTTGCACCAGCATTGAAATCACCAGCGCCGTGATTTTCTCATCGGATCGTGCATCAGCGACAGCAACTATTGCATGTATGATTGAACCATAGACGATCGCGGATTCTTCTTCATCGCTGAGATTGAGGGACAGGTTGCTGCCGAGGGCGTGGTGCGTGGAGTAAGAGCTGTTCACAAGCGTGCCGCTCGAGCTGCTGTCCAGGAATGGCGAGAAACTGCTGTTCTTCTCAGAAGAGCCTGCACTGAGCACGTTGCCTAGAGAGTACAGAGTACTGATGACGACGTCTTGTGAGAGGAGCTTCAGCACTTGAGCGAGACACTGCCCTGCCACAATAGCAGTTTGTTGTGTCATATTGCTCTGGACAATCAGACGTGGCAGGGAACGACTGAGAGTTGTGGCGGTCGCTGGAGACGTCCTTGCAAGGATAGCCATTGACTTTAGCACAGTCTGTGCGAGCTGATCGTCGCTCATTTGCACAGAGTCCATTGTAATCGCGTCCAGCCACGCCGTCAAGATATCATCGTCGGCAATATCCTCGTCGATGAGAACACAACACAGGAAACTACGCAGGTTGCTCGCTTTCACTTCGAGAGCCAAGCGTTGCTGCCAGGCTGAGCTGACTTGAAGGTAGTCGGCGTCTGCATCGAGGAGATCCATTTCATCTACAATGAGGCCAGCAAGATCTTCGAGCATAGCATCGCTTGAGGTCACCTCTGAACGAGCAATGAGGGACTGTCGGTGTAGCAATGTGTCCAGTATGTTTACGTGAGTGAGCTTCTCGTAAGGGGAGACCAGAACGAGAACACTCTCTTCTACGAGGGCAGAAAAGGCACGTTGCAGAAGCATAGCACCCAGCGGTCTGGCCTGAGTGGCATAGTGGCGGACCCAGCGCTTCCATTCTTTCACGAATCGATCGCTTGTGCGAGCGTTGCGCACTGCGGACAGAGAGCCCTCCAGCGTGACCATGAACTTCTCGGAGAGGATGAGGCGAGCACGTTGGATAACAAGAAGTCGCTGGTCGGCGTTCCACGCACGCACATTATTGGCAGCAGCGTCCAAGAAACCGAGTATGGATACGGCAAGCTGGATAGTACGTAGTGCGTGTTCGGCGTTGTGCTGCTCAGATGCTCCATCCAATTGCGATTGGAGCCCGGTCACTTCTTCAGCGCTTTGACTGAGCGCCTGCACGGTCCCGCCAATGCAGTCAAAGGCACGTTGTGCGAGAAACGGGTGATTGGTCGCCAACGTCAGCACAGCAGAGGTGAGGTCAGATGCCAGAGTTTCCCACGGCGGGAGGTGCAACAGGAACGACGTCGATTTCATGGACTGCCGGTGGGCTTCGGGCATATATGGAGCCAGTTGGGACAGGAGGTTCTCTGCATCCGTTGCGGATTGTATCAAAGGAGCAGCCTTGCACAACGCAAGGAGGACCTCCAGCTCGCGGATGCTCATAGGGATCGAGACCGCGCCGCTCGATGTGCCTTTCCTCTTCATTCCTCCCAGTCTGCACAGCTCTTGAAAGTCCTGACTGCCATCTTGCTGGCCTGCTGTCTGCGCCGATAACGAGGCTAACTTGTTCAGGGCGCTTTGCCTGGTTTTACCGCTGGAGCTGTGAAGGAGGTCAGCGTTGTCGCCTATTTGTACTGTACTTATACGCGCGCGCTCACGGTGACCTCACTTACAATCTCATGATTCTTCAGAGAGCCGGTGTTGGCACGGCAGCAACGAGGCAATCAATGTTGTTGTTCGAATGTCAAATTTACATGGGACATGCATGTAATTGTAAAGACCTTAGGCAGGCTCGTGACGTATCCACCAAGTAGGTAAGTACTGTAGGTATACGAGGCCCGCCAAGGCTGAGACCTCCAGCTCCGGCTCTGGTATCCAAGGATCCCCCGAGCGAACAACCTAACTACCTTACTCAGATAAACAAAAGATTACTTCTTCCCCTGCTTGCTTACATTCCCCTGCGTCTGCAGCCTGTCACGAGCAAATGCCCCCCTAGACGACTTTACGCGATCACGTTTTGCGCTTTATACCACTCCTTCGCAACTTTCCTGCCGCCGACCCCTAAACCAGCTTTGCCCTGAGACAGCCAGCCTTGGGCAGACAGGAAGCATGTCGACCTTCGCGAGCTCGTTCTGGTCGAATGACTATGCCGCCGGGCTGGGCGTGTTGTTTGGCAAGCTCCAGCAAGGTGTGCAAGAGAATGCCCAGTTCATGGCTGTGGCCCGAATGCGCGCAGAAGCAGAAGATGCATATGGATCGAAGCTCGGGGAGATTGAAGGAGCGACGAATCGCATCTCTGGCGGCTTTCAGAAGGACGACGGTGCGAGTGTCAAGAAGGTGAGTCTACGCGCTCGTCTTGTGGAAAGACTCGCAAGCTAACTAGAGCAGGCCTACGAAGGTGTGCGAACAGAGATGAGTGAGGCTTCACGCAACCACCGCAAGATCGCATCCAACATCCGCGAGCTTGTAGTGAACCCTTTCAGCAGATGGTGTGATCAGCACGCTGCGCGAGTCCAGAACAGCCAGGACGACCTCCACAACCGCGTCAAGGCCCATGACCGCCAGGCCGACACGGTCCGACAATACCGCAGCGCCTACTTCAACAAATGCAGGAGGGTCGAAGACTTGGATGAGGAGGAAAAGCTGGCTTTCCAGGACCCCAACTCTGCGGCTGCCACGGGATCGCCCAAGCTCAACCAGCAGAATGTGCCTAGCATTAAGGTTGAGGAAGAAGAATCTGAGGAAGAGCCCGAACCAATCGACATTGGTGACGAGACGTACCAGCCGGAGCAGGTGAAAAGGATTCTTGCGCATATGCTGGACAACATCAAGCTCGGCGAAACAAAGGTTCCAATCCTCGGCACTTACCAGAATGTTTCGACTGGCGCGGAAATCGTAGAATACATTCAGAGACACATGGGCTCGACTTCGCTTTCCTACTCGGAGCGCATCGGCCAAGATTTGGTCAACAACGGCTTCCTACGCCTGGTTGGAAACATGGGCAACACTTTCGCAAACAGCAGCCGGATGAACTATCAATGGCGTCCCAAGGTCTTCCAGATGACGGGCATGCCTGATAAAAGATCGAAGCCGTTGAGCCGGACCTCGACCATCGCCAGCCAAGACTCCGCTCCGGACAGCCCGACAATCAACGCCATGGGCGAATACTTGGGCGGGTGGAATCCTCTCAACAATGCCCACCCGAACGAGACACCGGCTGACAAGCTCCGACGCGAGGCCAGGGAGGCAGACGAAAGGTACAAGGCTGCGGTCAGGAAGCTCGATGCTCTGCGCTGCAATCTTGAAGAAGCCATCATCGATCATTTGAAATTCATGGAACGCTGCGAGATCGACCGCCTAAAGGCTATCAAGGCTGTCATTCTGGACTTCAGTGGCGCCATTAGCAATGTGATCCCAAGCTTGCAGAGCACCGTGGATAACATGATGCTATATCAGGAGACAGTCCAGCCTTTGAATGATGTCCGATACCTGTTGGAAAACTATAGGACGGGAAGCTACATTCCACGGGTGACGATTTACGAAAACTACTACAACACCGTCGATGAACAGACATTCGGCGTGGACATCGAAGCAAGGGCCCGAAGCGACAGGAAGCGTGTACCAATGATGGTCACAACTATCTTGACGTTCTTGGATAACCAGTATCCCGAACTCGAGGGTGACGAAGCTCGTCGCAGAATCTGGGTCGTCGACGTGCCCCTAGGAGCGACCCACCACCTGCGAAGCTTGCTCAACACCGGCAAGCCAGTACCGCCTGCGCTCCTCGAGAAGTACGAAGTTCCCATCATTGCTGCAGTGTTGAAGCTATACCTTCTCGAGCTTCCGGACTCACTGGTCAGCAGCCACGTGTACGAGATTGTGAAGACTATCTACACGTCTACTGCGCAGACTGCAAGTGACAGCGCCCGCGTCCAGGTTATCCAATCGACTCTTGGACAGCTTCGACTTGCAAACATTGCCACTCTTGATGCGATTGTCAGCCATTTCGCACGACTCATCGAACTCACCAACGCTGATGAAGCATATGTTGGACAGTTGGCCGGTGTATTGGCGCCGTGCATTCTTCGTCCGAAGCAGGAAACAGGTCTCAGCATGACTGAGAAATACAATGTCAGGCTACTTCGCGATTTGCTTGCACACAAAGACGAGATCTTCGGCGAGCTGAAACGACAATCGAGCTTGGCGCATTCAAGCTCCGGTGCTACGAGGCCGAACCGCGCCATCAGCACTGACGAGTCCAGCAGACGCGAGAACATGATCGAACGTCAACGCGCAATAGCGGCGGCCACACAAGCACAAGCTTCGGGCTTGCAGCGTAGCAACAGCAACCGGTCAAGGCAGCCAAGTCCAGGGCCTTCCAACCGTGTCTCGCTGCCAGAAGTCAACGGACACAAGCGGGACAGAAGTAGAGGACCCGAAACCAGGTTTCCCATATCTACCGGCGGCGTTACGAGTCCCACCGAGAAGCGCATCATGTCGCCCAACTCCAGAGACCCGCGTCTGAGTCTCGAGGTCCCCCTGAGTCCGCCGCAGTCTCGTCAAACCCAAGCGATGGGAAGCTCGATGTCCCCGCCCCGCCACGCTGGTGTGAGGACATCGGAGCCAATTGCTGAGGATGTGCTTAAAACCAACGGATCCATCCACCAACCTCCACCAGCCGAGCCGAGCGTCGACGACCAGAATTCCACTCGTGAGCGCAGCGACACAGGCTCATCTCTTCGAAGCTACACACCTCTCGGCATCTCCCACCCCGACGGCGAGGTCTCGTCGACCGCCACTACAGTGTCTGACAACCAATCCAACCGCGATAGCATCCAGTCCAGCCGCGACAGCGCCCCGGCGAAACGTGATAGTCTCAATCGCTCCGGCGCCGCACGCGGACAGTTCCAACGCAAGGGCACCACCGGCAGCCTGCAGCGCCAGAGCGTCATCTCTAAGCGTGACAGCAGCAGCACGCAGCACGAAGGCATAGTACAGAGCCCTGTGGATTTGCAGCACGCAGAGCCCGAGCCGGTGTCCAAGGGCGTTCAATTGGAGGACAAGCCAATGGACTTTGACTGAGCTGGCCTTTCTCTGACTGCAGTATTGGGAGAGAGAGCGTCTCCTAGCGGGTTCTAGGAGGTACATGTATGTGTGCTGCGGTTAGCGAAGATCCCATTTTGTGAGGCTTTGTACTGCCCCCTCTTCTTTGTTTTCGTTATGTATCCTACGAGTATCCGCCATCATGTGTATCAGAATCTTGCCACGCACGATCATCTCAATATCATGCTTCTTCTTCCAAATACTCCAGAAGTTCCCCGGCTTCCCAGCCTTTACACTTCTCCAAAGTCGAACGATCAGGTCGCCACCGCAGCTCGATTTCGCCAAAGTAGTTCGCTCCCGCTGCTGTCTGTCCGAAACCAATGCTCTCGAACAGCGCGATGCTGCGTGCGTTGGACTGGTTGATCTTCACTCGCAGATAGTCCAGCGACTTGGGGACATCATTGCTCCCTGAGTTGTTATACTCGGCGCCTATTTGTGTCCAAGAGTCGAGAATGTAGCCGACGAAGGAAAGCAACGCAGCGCGGCCATAGCCTTGCCGGTGCAAGTCCTTCCGCGCGATCATCAGTTCGATCTCGCCCACAACGCCATTTGGCTTGCTGATAGTGCTGCTGTTGGATTCTTCTTCTCCGTTGTCGTCGTCGTCTTCTGGCTCGAAGAGGAACAAGTTGATGTCGCCTATCATCCGCTCAGGGGAATCATCTAAACCGCCTTGCACTTTGCCTTTGTTTGACAATTGAGGGAGGCAGACGATGAAGGTCAATTTGTCGTTGTCGGTTCGCCAGCTTTGTTGCATTTCGTATTCTTCGGGGATTGTCAAGGGTTCGGATGCTGTGGCGGCTTGGAGGTCGGCGTCTTGCATCCAGGCGTGGTATGTTGGAACATGGTGGGATGAGTAAGGTACTAGTAGAACCTTGCTTGTTGATATTGCTGGATTGGTTGTGGTTAGTATATGTGGTCGGTCGGCGACCAGGTTTTTGTCAATGATGAGTCTGATGTACCGATGTGCTCGTTGATCCGCATGGCTCTTAGCAAAGACCTGGGTTGAATGAATTGGCTGTCTTCGTGCGGCTTGATTGTTAATGAGTTTATCTCGTTCCTTCTTCCCAGTGTCACAAGTACGAAAATTGATTTATTGTCATCGCCAGTCATGAGTCGCATGGTCTCTCGAAAACGATCGTTTGCGGCTTCGTTCCGTCGCCGAGGCAAGCTCGATGATGGCCGTCCTTCCTTCAATGTCCATCCATTCGCGAATCGCGATCACCAAGCTCTCTTCAATAAGACAGGAACGGACAATAGCAATAATACCACAAGCCAAAATGCTTCGCACAACAAGACTCCTCGCGCCAGTCACGCGCCGCGCGCCCGTCTTCCAACATCGCATGCAATCCACATACCAGCCCCCAGAAGCACCAAAGACGGAGGAGACACCAAAGAGCAACCCGCATGTATGTTATGAATTGCAGCACACCAACGCTTTCTACCGATCGCTAATGCCGAGTAGCGCGACTTCTACAAATACCGCAGTCGACCGGTCTTCAAGGCCGCCCTCATCGCCATCTTCACATACGAGATCCTGTACTGGGGCTGGCTGAAACTGGAAAGCATCGAGACGAAACATGATGTGGAGGGTACGCAAGAACGCGATTGAAACGTGAGTCTTTGGCACCCAAGAATATCCGCTGATGGATTTTGAAGGAGAGATCAAATCGCTGGAGAACGAGCTGAGGCATCTGACCAAGGACAAGACGGAGGCTTCGACTTGAGCCCTTGAGCCGCTTGTAGCATACTTCTGCTCTGGAAACACCGACGGAGTCACTGGTATGCTCTGGTTGCTACGCTCATGTGGCTGTACTATCTGCCGTTGTTTGGCTGAGCGGCCTGGCCACATCTGGATCTCGCGCAAGTCCGACGGGCATTGGGCTGAAACCATAGACGCCAGTCGCGGTGAGGACTATCCAAGGCGACTCGTGCTCTCTATCGACCCTTCCTCATCTACCAGCACGGCTGCGTGCAACAATACAGCAGTGCTAGAGCAAACACGTCTCCTACCGAATAGCTTGGACACATGTTGAAGACCGAGCTGTCCCCAATGCGACTGCCATGGAGGTAGTCAATTCTGGACTGTGATGAAGACGCCATCCATGGTTGTACAAACACAAGTACACTCCTCACGATCGCCGTCTACGATGAGAGGCAGTGAAGATTTACGGAGATTTCGGCTTGTATGTAAAGTAATCTCTCGTTCTAGATACTGACGAATGAGTTTGTTTGTCTGTAATACCGGCGAGGTTGAGGGTGAACGGCTCCCATGCAAGCACTTTCGGTTGATCACGCGCGCCTTGTCGTGTCTTGCTTTCCAGTGCCTGATCATGCTTGAGTTGTATTCAATGTCTTACTAGCAGATCTGTTGGTAACTCGATTTTACTTATTGATCGCATTCGTGACCCTTCATTTTGCGGGCCGAGGCGTTTGCACGGTTGTTTAGAGAAAAAATCATGTTGACAGGCGAATGAGAATAAACAGAGCAGCGTTTACACCGCAATCCGATTGCTTACAAAACTGAACATCCGACTGATATTGATTCCTTAGCATCGTTCCAAGTCTATATCTTCAGGTTTTTAACTACAAACGGTCAACTTGGGGCAGCCCTGAAAGAGAAGAATCTCAAATTTCCAACGCAACCCTTCAACTCCCGCGCCGACATCACAACAACCGCAAACATGCCTGCAGAGTGAGCATTTCCTGCATGGACCAACTATCACATACTAAGTTATGTTCTAATAAATACACCACAGTATCCCTATAACACCTCGTGTCACACGCAGAGCCGCCGCTGCTGCTGCCGCAGCGGCCGCCGCCGCCGCTCCCAACCCTCCACCGACTCCCGGCTTCAGGATGATCAAGGGCAAAAAGGTCTCGACCGAGCAGGCAGACGTAATCAACGCCGACGAACAGTTGAGCAGAGAAGCGCGCATGGCACAGAAGTCGAAGAGGGCGAGGAGAAGGGCGAGATGTGCGGCTCGCAAGCGCGAGCTAGCGTCTCCGGTCAAGCAACAGGCGTAAAGGGAGGAGTCAATCGTTCAAGAAGTTGGAGTGCATCGGAAAGGGACCAGGAAGGAAGAATGACAATACCCAAGGCGGAGGAAATCCATGTGCAGGGAAAAGGAAAGAGTGGCTAAAAGCTGGAGGGCGTTTGGAGCATTGTCTCGATTTATGGGCTGCATCGGGCGAATACACTCATCAAGTGTTGGAGCTACCACCAATGCGATTTCTATGGCTGGACCATGACAGTTGGACATATCACATTTTGGCAATGGGCCGAATGCGACAGGTGAGGTCGGCTTAGGCTTGGAGCGTCTGCTTCGGGTTTGCTCAGCGAATGCACCAGTACACAGCATCAAAGCCCGATTGGATAAAGGCCCAAGAGACCTTCTCCATGATGTTCGACTGCCCTCCAATTTCGACGCAAGTCCAAACGGTGATCTCTCGCGACGTCGTTCTTGTGGTTTGGCCCGCCAACGATGGACGGTATCAATTCCTCTCGAACTTTGGCTATGGGAGACATCGATAATCCACCCTGGGACTCACGGGCGAAGAGACAAGCCAATAATGATTTGCAATGCTGCGGCTCTCAGATGCAAGGAAGGCCACATGACAAGCTATTGAGATGTTATATTTCACGTGTGCTGCCAGCGAGTCAACAGTCCCGCCGAGACGTTCTCGATGTGCGAAAGATTAAGCGCGTGCACACAGCAATGGTAGCTTCCCCTGGAATGGTCAACTCGTCCTCTATGGGCACAATTGCGTGCAGGTATACGGCTGTTTCGTTCAACTTAGAGACAATGATCTACATTACAAGTGCGAGTGACCATATTCCACATGTACCAGCAGACGTGGTCAGTGGTCTTTTGAGAAACAATGGCATCCGTCGTAAGCACTCAACTGCGCAAAGAGTTTGCAAGGTGCTCTGCATATGCAGCTGCACTACATTGGGAATATTGACTGCGTTTCTGCATCCTTGCCAGCGGCTAATCAAACGCGGCGTAGGCGTTCCAATAACAGGCGTCGTTTCGGGCGTAGATGCATTGCTTTCGAATGTGCTTGCGCGCGGCTACCTGAGCTGAACAGCGCATACATACGCATACATGTGTGGCGCTGTGCGGCTTCCGTGGAGACCGCAAAGCACTCAAGCCATGATAAGCCGCCATCTTTCACCTTGCTCGACGAGATTTCTAATTAACATCCATACTTTCGCCCGAGATTTCCAATCGTCATGGCGACGCCGACAAACCGGAGCTATAGTCTGCTATCAAAGTGGGCATATGAACTCTACACGCCGCGCAACGATCATTAAATCTAACAATCTTTCAGACTGCGAGATCGCGGCACTTACTCTGATCTCACCATCAAGTGTGGCGATGCTGAGTTCCACGTTCACAAATGCATTGTGTGCCCACAGTCGACATTCTTCATAAAGGCTTGTGAGGAACAGAGGTGGAAGGTCAGTGATATCATGGCTCTAGGGGTAAGCTACGCAGCTCCAGCTGAACTATTTCGTAGGAGGGCCAAACTGGTGTTATTGAGCTGAAGGCTGCCGAAGGACATTACCCGGTTGTTGGTGAAGATGACCCGCGCGCAGTCAGACTGATGATGGACTACTTCTATCTTGGCGATTACGACCTAGCGACAACTCTAGAGCGCGACCGGGTCACACCTTGGCCCGACGATGGGGCTGTTCAATCGGTCGCCGGCGATCACACGGCAGACTCACTGGGACAGCCGACTGACCCGGACGACCCATGGGGATCTTGGGTGCCGAAAAAGAAGAAAAAAAAGGTTGTTATTAATTTTGGGTCCGAGCCTGGACCTGAGCCCGAACCTGAGCCCGAGGCTCCAATACCAGCCTCGACTAGTCGTGACGCTCATCCCTTGGAATTGCACGCAAAAGTGTTTGCTATGGCTTCCAAGTACGATGTCGAATCGCTCGAGCTCACTGCGCGTAAGAAGTTCAAAGACCAATTGAGGCGCCAGTGGTATGTTGGAGACATGATCACTGCCATGGATGTTGTTTTCAACCATACGCCTGATCGCGAGATCAAGCTTCGCGACGCCCTGAAAGACGCAATAGTGATGTATGCTACCGACGTGGTGCGAGATCCGGGCTTTGAAGCAGCCGTTGCAGGTATCGATGGTCTGGCATACGATTTGTTTTGTCGAATGTCTCGTCGGCACGGTTGAGGGAGCGAGGTTCAGAAGTCAACGCAGCGAGTCCATATTAACGTTCAAAGTGATGGCTGAGCAACGTGCGTGTATTGTTGAATTTTCATGGAACCAAGGTATTGCTCATCTACAATGTGATCGAATTGGGCAATCGATTAAAAGAGCATCCCTTGCTCGCAGTGCATACCATACAACATAGTCGATTTACTGTGGTCGAAACGTGCCGAGGTAAATGCTCGCCCTCCAGACTCTAAAATGCAACATAGATGCAATAAGCCAGGGACATCGTCATCGTTCTTTCGCTATCAGAACATCAACAGATCACAACACTCCAAGATCAACAAGAATGGGCGAAACGACTATCAACGGATCGTGCCTCTGCAAAGGCATTCACTTCACCGTGCAAGGCCAGGACAAAGGTGCAGTTTTGTGCCACTGCAACAACTGCAAGAGTTTCGCCGGCTCGGCTTACGCTCACAATTACCGGATGATGAAGACGAAGATCGAATATCAGAAAGGGCAAGACCTCGTGCGATCTTACAAGGATGGCGCGACCAAGTCGGGAAACGTGCTGGAACGGTTCTTTTGTTCGAGATGTGTATGTTGATCTGATCTCCTACCAAACGAATGCGACCGGATAGAATGGGGAGGGCGTCGAGTGACGAATATTTGTCAAAATAACGCGTTGGACATACTTACTAATCGCTGGTGTAGGGTTCTTCGCTCATGAATGTCCCAGAGGCTATCCCTGGGTTGGCCGTGGTATGTGCTGGGTCAATCGAAAGCGACAACCCCATGAAGCCCAAGTTCGAGCTATTCGAAGAGGATAGGCGATCATGGTTGGGAAGGGTCAACGATGGGGCGAAGTTGTGAAGGTGTATGTGAATTTATTGGTTCACTGTAAAGCGAGTCCAGTATATACATGTACTTTCTTTCCAGATCAGCGAATTTATGTCGTTTGCGTTGTTCGTCCGTTGGTATTGTTCTCTTTCTCCATGCCGCGTACAAAAGTCCATCCCCACCTCCCCGCCAGATCACCAACGAACTTCCCTCACTTCCATGAGCAACGCCTTCTTCTCTACGCAACAGATCCACCAACACCACATTTGGACCAACTCAATACCACAGTCACCATGACCAAATACTCCACCGACCCTCAGTGGTCCGACGTCGTGCCACTCCCCACAGACGAAGGCGGACCCAATCCTCTCGCCGCAATCGCCTACTCGCCCGAATATGAAGAAGCAATGTCATACCTGCGCGCCGTCATGGCCGCCAACGAGCACTCGGATCGCGTTCTCGACCTTACCGAACATATCATCGACCTCAACCCAGCACACTACACAGTCTGGTTGTACCGTGCATCAACGTTGTTCGCTCTACAAGCTGATTTGCGCGAGGAATTGGAGTGGATCAGCGACACCGCACGCGCGCACCAGAAGAACTACCAGATCTGGAACCACCGCATGATGGTCGTTGGCGAGCTGGGAGACCCGGCGGGCGAGCGCGAGTTTGTGGAAGAGATGTTTGGGCTGGACGGCAAGAACTACCATGTCTGGAGCTACAGGCAGTGGCTTGTGAGGCGCTTTGAACTCTGGGGAGACGAGGAGTTTGCGTTTGTGGCAAAGATGCTGGAGAAGGATGTGAGGAACAACAGCGTGTGGAACTACCGCTGGTTTCTGGTCAACGGGCGTGAAGACGAAGGGATCAAGGGTGTTACAGACGACAAGGTCAAGCAAAGAGAAATCGAGTTTGCAACGAGTGCTGTTGGCAAGGCGCCGCAAAACCCTAGCCCCTGGAACTACTTGAGGGGCATCTCCAAAGCGAGCGGTGACAACCTGAAAGAGCTCAAGGGTCTGGCGGTCCAGTATGCCGATACATCCAAACCCGACGGCGTGCGGTCCAGCCACGCTCTTGACTTGCTTGCCGACATCCTGGCCGATGAAGACAAGCAGCATGCTGGCCAGGTCCTTGACCTGCTCGCTATCACATACGATCCCATCCGCAGGAACTACTGGGAGTACAGGAAAGGCTTGCTGGGTCTGGAGTCTGCCACTGCTGCTGCTGCTTGAAATGCTACTCTTGGCAGAAAACACATAATTACGATCACGGCGTTTACGGTAGACAAGAAAGCATGGGATGGTGCATTGGGATCGGGAGATACCCTTGTAGTGAGATTCGTTTCCTTGATTAGTTTGAAATTCAAAAGGATCTCTTGACTTGTCTCTGGTGTTGCTTGGTCGTCATATCCCTATCATTAGCGCCTGACTCTGAAGGAGGATAACAAAACCTCATATGCGGATCGGCATGAAACCCGCCATGCCGCCTGCGAGATTCATGGCCTCGCCACGGGTTGGCATGTCCAGGTGTATCCCTGTCTTTGCAATAGGCACTACGTTTGTGAACTGTGGTCAAGATAGCCATACTCCTGCCTCGAACCCTCGACCATGGCGGTCTTAACATTCGAGCCCCGCAGACGATGATAACGACCTTGTCGTCAGGCTTGACATTCCGGCCAAGCGCAGTGTCCAGGCGTCCACCATGGCAGAGAGCCAAATCGACGCCACAAGCCAGTTCTACAAGCGATCTGTCATCGTCAGCGAACCTCCAGCATCCCATGGCAGCCTCAGAATCCGACAGCACGACGTACCGCGCGCGACTCGCAGCTTCATGCATCTGCGCGAGCTCAAACGCGCGATCTGCAACTTTCATAGCGCCGAGAGCAGTAGCCTCCGACGAGATGCCCGGCAAAGCGATGAGCTCGCCATTTTTCATACTCTCGCTAAGGGTTTCGGCACCCTTGGTCTCGACGGCGAGCAGCTGAGTGTTCCACCAACCGGCCTCAGCCATACCTTGCAGCATCCCAATGAGTAGACCACCGCCACCGACGAAGCACGCCATGACGTCCGCGCGACCATTGCCTTGGTCTGCCATCTGCTTCGCGATTTCTTCGAATGTGGTCTGATTGCCTGTCCAAACGTTCTCGTGGTCGAAGGGAGGCACGTACATAGCTTCTTCGCCGCGGGCTTGGGCTTCGGGTAGGACGACGTCTTGGAGATGTGTGATCGATTCTTTTCAGACTCTTTCCTTCTTGGATCATCTGAGTAGCACTGGCGGGTCTGATCTTAATTATCATCACTGGTTCAGTTGAGTGAGGGGATGACGACCGTCGACGGGCATCCTATTGACTTCGCTGCTAAGACACAGGCGAGGCCTCCGTTGCCCCCGGACGAGGCGTAGAAGTGGACGCGTTCCGGGTTGGCTGAACCTGCCAGTGCTAGCTGGCAGTAATGGCCGATGCCGCGGCTCTTGAAGGAACCGAAAGGGTCGTAGTGTCTCGAGCTTGAGGAAGATTCTGCTTCTACGGCTTGACGACTGCGTCTTGCTGAGAGTAGCGTGCCTAGATAAATAGGCAGCTGGTTTACAGGAGAAAGGACGGACCAGCCAGCAGCTTCCGAGAGGTTGGCTCACTCGACTAGAGGAGTCTCACGCCATGGTTTTCGCGGTTGTGGTGGGCTTCATGGTAGGTCGCTTGACGGCAGGCGCCTTGGAGACGGCGTTGGTGAGAAGAGCATACACGGCAACGTCTGCGCATTTTGAAACCATCGGATGACGGAGACAAGTTGATCAAGTCAAGTCTGTTTGGATGTATAATGAAAGCGACTTGAACAAAACGATGGAAAATAGCAGGACCATCCTACCGGTCAAACAGGCGTGGCGGTGGTACTCACTTTGCCTTCTCAGTATGCCAAATCCACCCCATCGATTCGACAATCGATCACGCCCTGAGAACGACATGTACGCATTGTGATATGAAACCGGAAGCTTAGCACGCATGGGGAAAAGTGATCCCACTCGATCGCGGCCGCTCAGAGTCTGGATCGTCTGATGAATGCAAATGATGACTTGGAGGGTGTGTTAGTTTTCGATCGTACTCGGCGATGTTTGGCATTGGGTGGATATCCATTGGACGCAGAAGGTTGATGGAGGGCGTTGTTGGTTACGCTGTAGGGTAAGAAGCACGCGGCATGGGGTAACAGAATGGTGAGGACGGTTGCGGCGAAGGTAGAGCCGAAGCCAGGCGATTGATAGCTGTTGTGCCCCGCAGTCTGCAGTCCAAGGTGATGCCTAAACTGATTCACATTTTATTGCTCTTCTAGTCATCCCATTGCCGTGTCGAATATATGAATTCAGCATGACGCTCCGGTTGATCATGAGCTCATCTTAGGTGGCAGTACAAAATAGGAAGGAGCGGATTGTAAGTGAAGTTTTCACGCTCTCACGTGACTGATGCCTAAATACCTAAGACTCCCGTCTCCAGCTCTCCTTACGACCTCCATAGAAGGAGTTAGGGAGCATCCTCACATCACGGTGCTGGCATCTTCAATCGCCTCGGCTCGGTGACATGAATCAGCAACAATGTAAGGCCGACACTCTTTCCAAACACCATACATTAATACAACTCACGTCGCATTCTCTGACCACTCCACAGACGTACCATACGGCGCGCCAGAAGGCGTCAACGCCAACACCCACTTCCCACCAAACCCATTCAGTGCACACCCAAACCCATACCAGCACCAAGAACAGCAGCAGCTGTCCTACCCTGCTGTTGTCCCCGGCGCTCAACAACAACAACACCAGCCGTACTACGGACATCTTGCCCCAACCACACAGTCATCGCAGCACCAACCGCAGCCTCATTCTACTCTTCACCAATCCCATCAGTATGGACAACAACAGCAGCCGCGTGTCGCATCCCCATCCCCGGGCCGTAATGGTCCAGGCGCGCCTCCGCCCGAGGTGAACTCGCCGTCTCTATCACAATACGATAACGCGACCAACGCTGAGAGACAAGAAGGCGACGATGATGGTGATGTGACGGCACAGGCCGATCATGGAGATGACACGGAGCCCATCTTCCACTTGCCTCCTCCACCAGAGGGTCAGTACCCGACCGAAGCGGCCCTTGAGGAGGCTGTCCATTCATGGTCACTAGAGCATGGGTACGAGCTCGTCCGTCGCGCGAGTAAGAAGAACGCCAAAGGCATACTGTACAAGCGATACATGCACTGCAGCAGGCATGGCAAAGCCGCCAACACCAGTAAGCTGACAGACCAGACCAGACAACGGTTCAATCGTAAGAGTTCACGCATGAACTGTCCCATGAGCATCGCCGTGGTGGCGATCGATCCGATGAACCCTCAGGGTGAATGGCAAATCCGTCACAGGAAGACGCATCACAACCACGGCCCTCTCGATGCTCTCAATCTGACGGGTCACAGACGCAGGGCCCGTGCTGGAGGCATCGAGCAGGCGGTCGACGGTCTCCTCGCAATCGGCACTCCCACCGCCCAAGTGTTGCAGTTCTTGCAGAGGACAAACCCGAATGGGCTGTTCACCCGCGCAGACGTTGCAAACATGAAGTTGAAATACAACAAGTTCGGCACGTGTCTTGTCAAGCAGGACACATCTGCTCACGGCCGTCCTTGCGATACGTGTAGATCTCGCAAGATCAAGTGTAACCAACGACGTCCGACCTGTGGTGCGTGCATAGATGCTGGTAAGACCTGCAAGTACGATTACCCGGACCCAGCAGAAGAAGAGGGCAGGAATGCAATCCCCGATGTGGATGGCGCTGCAGATGACACGCCACTTCAAACAAACGATGATGGCGAGCGGGTACAGCAACCATCAGGGCGTACTCGCACCCGCGGGGGTGTTTCTGATTTCCAACAAAGGGCCCAACGTGCAGAAGAAATCCTTGCCAATTTGCAAGCGTTCCAGACGCAGCATGTTACTCCAATGAGACTTGATCTCCAAAGCTCCGCAGTCGAAATCCTTGCTGCCAGCTCATGTGGGAACGGAGACTCTTACAAAACAATCCCAATGTTGAAATCCGCAGAGGACTGGCCTTCGTTCCGCGACATGATGACCGAAGCCTCCATGAAGGAGAACACCTTCGAGGTCCTGATCGCTACGAAAACTGAACCAACCGCGCCTCCCAGCGACTGCAAGATCGAAGACTGGAACGAATACATCAAGAAGCTCGCCATTTTCAGCCGTCGGAACGCAGCCCTGACAGGCACAATATATGGCAAGCTAGCCCCGACATTCAGAAATCGCGTACAGCATCTGAAGAATGCAGCCGACATCTGGGCAGTTCTGGAGGACGCCTGTCTACCGCAGGGCTCCGAGACGGGTTTCAAACTGTACATGGAACTCCACAGCATCACGCAGGCCAACAGCGCCGATCTTAAAGACTACATCCACCGGCTGGAGATGGCGTACATCGCTTTCAACCGCCTTAGCAAGCACCTGAGTACGCAAATCGATCCTCAAAACCTTCGCCCGCCGCCCATAACATTCTCCTCCTCTTCAGTTAGCCACTACTCGGGTCCTTTCTCAGCTCACAGCGCCACTCACCCTGCTTCCAAACAATCACCTTCGCCCAACATTTTCACTGAGGAAATGCTGTGCTTGCTGTTCCTAGGGAACTTGGCGCCCGGATTCAAGCCTTGGATCTCTCACTTGTGCGCTACGAATAATGTCGCGGGCTTCGGCACAGGGCCGCGACTCGGCTTTTTGGATTTGAGTAGACGGGCTGTGGAACATGAGGTCGAAATGAGAGCTGGGAGGTAGTGTGATTGACCAGTATGGCGGAAGTATACACATGCGATCGATTGGCTCTGTCATAACGCAAGCAGCTGTACCGGGATACATACATGCATTGTCAGCATGGTCCCTCAAGTAGCACGAGCGGAACCGCCTGCGCGTCAGCACGGAGCTGCTTACCTTTAGCTACACACAACAAAGCAATCCGTGTACAGATAGTGTAGTGTTCCGCTCTGGAACTTGACTAGTTGTGTCTTTTGCCCAATAATTTCTCGGCCTCACCTCTGACGACTCTCAATCAAGACAACGAAAGCAAACCGCCTTCTTGATCGAGAATATTCAGCAATCCGGCATCACTATCGCCATGTCAGCAAAGCCCACCCTAATCTTGATACCAGGCAGTTGGCACACAGCAGCCGTCTGGGACAAGGTGAGCGACTTCTTGAAAGCACAGGGCTACACCTGCATCGGCGTAGACTTGCCCTCCTGCTCTCCGAACCCGTCGGCAACGTTCTACGACGACGTCCAAGCAGTCCGCAAAGCGATCCTCTTGGTAACAAACGACGACAACCACAACGTCGTCCTCGTGGCCTGGTCTTACGGCGGGCAAGTGGCGAACAGCGCTATCAAAGGCCTTTCTTTCACGCCTACCATTGATGAAAAAGAAGAAGAAGAAGCATCCCACCACCGCCACGTCCTAGGCCTCGTCCTCCTAGCCTCCGGCTTCACAGCAACAGGTGTCTCCTTCCTTGCCGCCACCAACGGCATACCCCCACCCTTCATCACGCTCAACCACACCACAGGCTACGCCGAACTCACGACCGACCCTAAGGCCCTCTTCTACAACGACCTACCCGAGCTGGACGCCCAGAACTGGAAGTCGAACCTCACAGAAATGTCACTGGAAGCTCTGACCGAGGGCGGCGAGCACGCTTACGCCGGCTGGAAAGACGTCCCGGTTTGGTTTCTCGTGCCGCTGGACGATGCGGCGTTGCCGGCCGAGGTTCAGAGGGGTTTTGTGAGGAGTGCGGTAGAGCAGGGAGGGGATGTTACGATGCGTGAGGTGAGGGCGGGCCATGCTGCTATGCTGAGCAGACCGGGAGAGGTTGCGGAGTTTGTTGGGGAGGCTGTGGAGGCGTTTGTTGCCGCTGAAAGTTAGGAAAGGGGTTGATGAATGATGATGTATTTGACGATTCATGATTATGTGACTGAGGCTTTCGTGATGTCTTCCTTTTCTTCTTGTCAAGGGGATAGGTACATGTAGGTAGGTACTTCCTCCTACTCCTTGGACGCCTTCCAAAGGTGACGTTTTTCTATGTTGGAAGTGAAGTCGTCATGGCGGAAATGCCGGATTTCAATGGGTCGGTCATAAGTCATTGGAAGCAACGGTCGAATTTGGCGACGACGCAGAGTCAGAGCAGGAGCGATAGAGAGTGAAAGAAAGAAATGCAACGGTCGCTTTGCATGCTTCCGGTCTGCCGTGTCGCAACAACTGACACGTTGACAAGAGTCTAGAGTACATGCAAGTACATTGGTATTGTAGGTGGTATGAGACACGCAGATGGTCCAGTCTCACATGCAATCCATCGAAGTCTAGCACAACGCCAAGAACAGATGACAGTTGATGACGATCCCAAATCAGCATGACTCTATCCAGAATGGTCCTTGAGTGCACTGCAGTGACTGCACGCCTAGAACCTAACAACCTGGTGGACAATGATGATGTTACCTACCTACCAATAGAAAGGACCCCGATCCCACGACACCGGGTCCCAAAGGATCGCGTGGATCGCCCTTCCCATACAGGCCATACCCCTGTACTCTCCCTCACCAACAAACAACAACAATGCCAAAAGAAGAACGCCACAAACCAATAAGTTGCAGACTCCCCGGGATCCGAGAAAGTGTCGTCGTGCATATGTCAAGAAAAGCAGGCAGACACATGCGAACGACCAAGTGGATCCATCTACAACGGACGATTATTATCATTATCATTATTATCATCGACAGAACCGGTTCATCTCGAACCTGCATGTGCATACATGAGGTATGCCAGGTCAGGTCTACACACGTCGTCGTCGTCATCATCATGCAACGTGTGTAACATCCCAATACAGCCACATTGCATCCGAAAAGGGCAAGACCGAAAACCCTTCCAAGGACTCTGAAACAAGACAGCGCACATCGGTTTTCTTAGCTGAAGAAGTTATATACCCTCCCAAAGTAAGTTTAGGTATGCAAGGCAAGGCAGGGCAAGGCCAGGTGAGATAGACTACTGTCAGAATCCACCACCCTGCACAGCCGATCGATTTCTATGCAATGCAATGCACATCAACTTTATCCTCTCAGGCGGTTCGTCCGCAATGCATCTGATGTATAATACATCGCCCGTAGATCATATGAGCAGCCAGCCTCAAAGCCGCACCAGCCCTTTTGCTTTCTATTTCCAGCTCTGCGGAATCCGGATGCAATGGGTGTGTCTATATCACAGTGATTATTGGTATAGTTACTGATTAGCCTAGGGCTACGTCTGCCTTTTCTCGGCAAGGACAGGCCGGCGGACAAGTTTCGGTGCTATAGTAAGTATGTAAACTATGTGCGGTGGCGTTCTTGGTTGTTGTTATTGGAATTGCCACATGTCATGGTCGTGTGGATGTGAGGGTTCATGCCATCTATTGGTGTAATTTTCTGGGCTCCTTTGGCGTGACGTTGGTGACGTATGGTTGTCGGTATTGTTGTTTCGACGATGTGGGTGGGCTCGGGGAGATGCTTGGCTGATGATGATGTCGAGAGGATCAGGGGACAATGATGATAGGGGTGAGAGGTGCGGGAAATTG
>Ga0265797_10000764_pt1 | contig 58644 bp, 50 predicted proteins | sample P2T30metagenome_FD_192433 | JGI IMG/M metagenome (GOLD analysis project Ga0265797, IMG submission 192433) | Plant litter microbial communities from East Loma Ridge, Irvine, California - P2 T30 | ecosystem: Environmental > Terrestrial > Plant litter > Unclassified | place: USA: California... | reverse complement strand
GGTGTCGCCGAAGCCGTTTTCCAGCGACTCGATAGCCACGGAAACGAAATCGCCGATTTGAACTTCCAGTTCGCCCTGGTCGTTCTTGAATTCTTCGACCGGGATGAAGGCTTCCGACTTCAGGCCGGCGTTGACGATCACGAAGTTGTGATCCAGACGCACGACTTCAGCCGAAATAACTTCGCCCGAACGCATGTCTTGACGTTGCAGCGATTCCTCGAAGAGGGCTGCGAAGCTTTCCATACCGGTGTCTTGGGTAGTTGCAGTTGACATAAAAAAAGAGAGGCTTTTCATGTTATCCAGCAGTTCGACGGAAATGCGAACTGAACTGGGTTAAGGTTGAAACACACCTGTAGCAGCAAAACGCCGTTGCAGGCACCAAAAGATGACGGTCTGGACAGTAAATGTTTCGCCGCCGATCACGGCAGCTTGCACCCTTACCCTCCGAACCGTCATCCCCGTGCAGACGGGGATCCAGATTTGCCAGCACACCACGGCGATGGCTCAAGCCAACGGTCTGCATCGAACCTGGGTTCCCGCCTGCGCGGGAATGACGTCGGTGTGCTCACAGCCGGGGCTGAAAGCACGACAACGCCATTCAAAGTCTTAAATACGAGAATTACGTTTGCGCATACCAGGCAAGCACTTGCTCGACCGCCTGATCCACCCCCATTGCAGAGGTATCCAGGAGATGCGCATCTGCTGCCGGCACCAGCGGCGCGACTGCGCGATTGGTGTCGCGCTCGTCACGGGCCTGCAAATCAGCCAGCAGACCCTCCATATTAGCAGAAAATCCTTTGTCAATCAATTGCTTATATCGGCGTTGCGCGCGCGCCTCAACGCTGGCGGTGAGAAACACTTTGAGCTCTGCCGTAGGGAAAATCACGGTGCCCATGTCGCGCCCGTCGGCCACCAGTCCCGGGGCCTGGCGAAACCCCAGTTGCAGGTCGAACAGCGCCCGGCGCACGGCCGGCAGCGCGGCGATCTTCGAGGCCAGGTTGCCGACCGTCTCGGCGCGGATCGCGTCGCCCACGTCTTCGCCTGCCAGCAAGATTGCGCCGCCCGCAAAACGCACCGGCAGCCGCGCGCCGACGTCGGCCACGGCTTGTTCGTCGCTCGGGTCGATGCCGTCACGCAGCGCCTGCAGCGCCGTCAGGCGGTACAAGGCGCCCGAATCGAGCAGGTGAAAACCCAGCCGTTCGGCCACGCGCGAAGCGACCGTGCCTTTTCCGGATGCGGTCGGGCCGTCGATGGCGATGACTGGTAGGGTCGAATTGGACATAGGCTCGCTTTTGGCAAAAACAGTGAAAACGATTAAAACAGTTCGTTGCGCGCCACGCTGGCGAACGCCTCGAAATAATCGGGGAAGGTCTTGGCCACGCACTTCGGATCGTTGATGCGCATGGCGTTGCCGCGGCGCGCCTGGCCGTCGAGCGAAGCGAGCGAGAAGCACATCGCCATGCGGTGGTCGTCGTAGGTGTCGATGGTGGCGGGTTTGAGTTGGCTTGGCGGCGTGATGCGGATGTAGTCCGGCCCTTCTTCGACCTCGGCGCCGAGTTTGCGCAGTTCGGTCGCCATCGCCGCCAGGCGGTCGGTTTCCTTGACGCGCCAGCTGGCGATATTGCGCAGCGTGCTCGGGCCGTCGGCGTACAGCGCCGCCACCGCAATCGTCATCGCCGCATCCGGGATGTGATTGAAGTCGGCGTCGATCGCTTTCAGTTGCCCGTTCGAGCGCGCTTCGATCCAGTTGTCGCCGCGGGTGACGATCGCGCCCATGCGTTCGAGCGCGTCGGCGAAGCGGACGTCGCCCTGAATGCTGTGCTCGCCCACCCCTTCGACCCGCACCGGGCCGCCCGCGATCGCGCCGGCCGCCAGGAAGTACGAGGCCGACGAGGCGTCGCCCTCGACGTGGATGGTGCCCGGGCTGCGATAGCGCTGGCCCGGCTCCACCGTGAACGACGACCAGCCGTTCTGCAGCACCTCGACCCCGAAGCGGCGCATCAGGTTGAGCGTGATCTCGATATACGGCTTCGAGATCAGCTCGCCGACGACGTCGATCGAGACCGCATGGCCTTTGGCCATCAGCGGCGCCGCCATCAACAGCGCCGTCAGGAACTGGCTCGACACATTACCGCGCACCGCAATGCGGCGCGCGGTGATGTGGCCACGGCGGATGCGCAGTGGCGGGAAGCCCTGTTCGCCCGTGTACTCGATCTGCGCGCCGACCTCGTTCAGGGCGTCGACCAGGTCGCCGATCGGGCGCTCGTGCATGCGCGAGACGCCATGCAGCGTGTAGTCGCCGCCGATCACGGCCAGCGCGGCGGTCAGCGGACGGATCGCGGTGCCGGCATTGCCCATGAACAGGTCGGCTGCGGCGTTCGGCAGCGCGCCGCCATTGCCGTGCACGATCACGGTGCGCTCGTCGACTTCATCCCACTGAATGCCCAGCGCGCGCAGCGCGCCCAGCATCACCATGGTGTCGTCCGAGGCCAGCAGATCGTGGATGGTGGTAGTGCCCTCGGCCAGCGCCGCCAGCAGCAAGGTACGGTTCGAGATGCTCTTGGAACCCGGCAGGCGGATCGAGCCCTCGGCGTGAAGCACCGGTTCGAGGTCGATGTGCTCGGGGTAGTGTTTTTGCTGCGTCATGATGGTTCCTGGTGTTGCGGGCGAATGGCGCCGGCCTCGATGGCCTCGATCCACTCGCGCCGTGCGCGCTGGGCATTAGTGTAGACGGCCTCGAGTGCGGGGCCGTCGCTTGCCGCCAGCATGGCGCGCATCGATGTCAATTGTGCCAGATAGGCATCCAGTTCGGCCAGCAGCGCAGTGCGGTTGGCCAGGCTGATGTCGCGCCACATCTCCGGCGACGAGCCAGCGATGCGGGTGAAGTCGCGAAAGCCGCTGGCCGCGTACTGGAACAGCATGTCGGCGTGGGCTTTGGTGGCCACCTCGTCCACCAGCGCATAAGCCAGCAGGTGCGGCAGATGGCTGACGGCGGCGAACACGCGGTCGTGCTCTTCGGGCGTGAGCTTGTGGATGATGGCGCCGCAGGCGCGCCAGGCGGCGGCCACGCGCTCGAGCGCCGGCGCGGCATTTTCAGGCAGCGCAGTCAGCACCACCTTCTTGCCCTGGTACAGTTCGGCCAGCGCGGCATCGGGGCCGTTCGATTCGCTGCCCGCGATCGGGTGGCCGGGCACGAACTGGCCGACGCGCGACCCCATCGCCGCGCGCGCCGCCGCGACCACGTCGCACTTGGTGCTGCCGGCATCGGTGACGATGGTTTGCGCTTCCAGATGCGGCAACAAGGCCTGCAGGATCGGGCCGGTCTGCGCCACCGGCGCGGCCAGCAGCACCAGGTCGGCGCCGCGCAGCGCTTCTGCATACGAGGCGCTGACGCGGTCGACGATGCCAAGTTCCAGCGCGCGCGCCGTCGCTTGCGGGTGGCGACCGATACCGACCACTTGGCGCACCATGCCGGCGCGTCTCAAGCCCAGCGCGAACGAGCCGCCGATCAGGCCAACGCCGACGATGACGACTTTACCCAGCATTCAGCCCAGCGCCTTCTTCAATGCTTCAATGAAGGCGGCGTTTTCTTGCGGCAGGCCGATCGAGATGCGCAGCCACTGCGGCAGGCCATACGCGCCGACCGGACGCACGATCACGCCCTGCTTCAGGAGCGCGATGTTGACGCGCGCGCCAGCCTGGTCGTCGTCACCCACGCGCACCAGCACGAAGTTGCCGAACGAAGGCACGTACTCGAGCCCCAGCGCGTCGAACGCCGCCGTGATTTGCTGGTAGCCGGCCGCGTTGTTGCGCGCGCCTTTTTCCAGGAACGCCTTGTCGCCCAGCGCCGCCACGGCCGCGGCCTGGGCCAGCGAATTGACGTTGAACGGCTGGCGGATGCGGTTCATCAGGTCGGTCACGTCGGGCTGGGCGATGGCAAAGCCGACGCGCAGACCGGCCAGGCCGTAGGCCTTGGAGAAGGTGCGCGAGACGATCAGGTTCGGGTACTTGCGCACCCAGGCACTGGATTCGAACGCGTGCTCCGGCGCCAGGTATTCGTTATAGGCTTCGTCCAGCACCACCACCACATTCGCCGGCACCTTCTGCAGGAAGGCTTCGATTTGCGCGGCCGGGATGAAGGTGCCGGTCGGGTTGTTCGGGTTGGCGACATACACCAGGCGCGTATCGCCATCGATGGCGGCGGCCATCGCCTCGAGGTCATGACCGTAATCTACCGCCGGGACCACGATCGCGCGCCCGCCCACGCCCTGCGTGGCCAGTGCGTACACCGCGAACGAGTACTGCGAATACACGACCGCCTCGCCCTTTTGCACAAAGGCGTGGGCGGCGATTTCGAGGATGTCGTTGCTGCCGTTGCCGAGCGTGATCCACTCGGGCGGCACGTCGTAGCGCTGCGACAGCGCGGCCTTGAGTTCAAACCCGTTGGCGTCCGGGTAGCGCCCCAGGTCGGCAGCGGCTGCGAGCATCGCGGCGCGGCTCGATTCGGGCACGCCGAACGGGTTTTCGTTGGAGGCCAGCTTGACGATGCTCGCTTCATCGAGCCCGAATTCGCGCGCCACTTCGGCGATCGGTTTGCCGGCCTGGTAAGGGGCGATGGCGCGCACGTACTCTGGTCCAAATGTCGTCATGGGGTGTCTCTTTCGATTAAGTGTTACAGGCTTTGCGGGTATGAACCCAGCACCTTGAAGAAGGCGGCGTTGTCCTTGAGTTCCTCGAGCGCGCGCGCGACGGCGGCGTCATGCACGTGGCCTTCGATGTCGACATAGAAGTAGTATTCCCAGGTGCCGATGCGCGCCGGGCGCGATTCGAAGCGGGTCATCGAGACGCCGTGCCTGGCCAGCGGCGCCAGCAGGTTGTAGACCGCGCCGGCCTTGTTCGGCACCGCCAGCACCACGCCGGTGCGGTCCTTGCCCGAGGGGCCGGTCTGCAATTGGCCGATGATCACGAAGCGGGTGCGGTTATGCGGGTCGTCCTGGATGTGGGCCTGCACCACGCCCAGGCCATACTGCTCGCCCGCCATCTCGCTGGCGATCGCCGCCACCGATGGGTCCTGGCTGGCCAGCACCGCCGCTTCGGCGTTCGAGGCCACGGCGCGCCGTTCGAGCTGCGGATAGTGCTGGTTGAGCCAGACCTGGCACTGGGCCAGCGCCTGCGAGTGCGCACACACCACGGTCACGCCAGCCATCGAACCGGTCTTGCTCATCAGGCTGTGATGGACCGCGATCGAGACTTCGCCACTGATGATGGCGGTGGTGGCCAGCAGCAGGTCCAGGGTGCGGTTGATCGCGCCCTCGGACGAGTTCTCGACCGGCACCACGCCGAAGTCGGCGGTGCCGGCCTCGGTGGCGCGGAACACTTCGTCGATCGACACGCATGGCAGCGTCTCGACGGCAGTGCCGAATTGCTGGAACACGGCTTGTTCGCTGAAGGTGCCGGACGGTCCCAGGTAGGCCACCGTGACGCGCTTCTCGAGCGCGCGGCACGAGGACATGATCTCGCGGAAGATGGTCTGGACGTCGCGGTCCTTGAGCGGGCCCGGATTGCGCTCGGCCACGCCGCGCAGCACCTGCGCTTCGCGCTCGGGACGGAACACGGGCGCATTCGTTTCGGCTTTGACATGGCCGACGTCTTGCGCGACCTTGCCGCGCTCACTGAGGAGCTGCAGGATTTGCGCGTCGATCGCATCGATCCGTTCGCGCAGGGGTTTGAGTTTGTCTGTCATCGTTATGCTGGTTGGTCGATTTTGTTCGCCGCTGGCACCTTGCCGGCGCCTGCGCCATCGGGCACGCCGGCAATGACGTCAGCGCCCGGCGAACTCGTTCAGGTAATCGACGAGGGCCTGTACGCCCTCGATCGGCATCGCGTTATAAATGGATGCCCGCATGCCGCCGACGGACTTGTGGCCCTTCAGTTGCAGCAGCCCGCGCGTTTTCGCGCCGGCCAGGAATTGGTCGTTCAGGGTTTCGTCGCGCAGATAGAACGGCACGTTCATGCGCGAACGGTATTCGGGCGCCACGCGGTTGGCGTAGAAATCGTCGGCGTCGAGCGCTGCATACAACAGGCGCGCCTTCTCGATATTGCGCGCTTCCAGCGCCGCCACTCCGCCCTGCCGCTTGAGCCAGGCGAATACCAGGCCGGCGATATAGATCGCATAGGTCGGCGGCGTGTTGTACAGCGAATCGTGCTCGGCGCAGGTCTTCCAGTTGAAGGCGGACGGACACTGGGGCGAAGCGCTACCCAGCAGATCGTCGCGCACGATGACCAGGGTCAGCCCGGCCGGGCCGATGTTCTTCTGGGCCCCGGCGAAGATCACGCCGTACTTCGCAATGTCGATGCGGCGCGACAGGATGTGCGACGACATGTCGGCCACGATCGGCACATCGGGGTCGATCAAAGGCGCGTCCTGGTACTCGACGCCGTCGATGGTCTCGTTGGTGCAGAGGTGCAGGTAGGCCGCGCCCGGCGTCAGGCGCCACGATTCGCGCGCCGGCACGCGGCTGAAGTGATCGGCCTCGCTTGATGCGGCCACGTTCACGCGGGCATAGCGCGCCGCTTCCTTGACCGACTTGCCCGACCAGGAACCGGTGTGAATGAAGTCGATCACGGGGTCGGCGCGGCGCCCGGCCAGGTTGAGTGGAACGATGGCGTTCTGCCCCAGTCCCCCACCCTGCTGGAACAATATCTTGTAGTTGGCCGGGACCTGCAGCAGTTCGCGCAGGTCGTCCAGCGCCTGGCGGTGGATGCTGGAAAATTCAGGACCGCGATGGCTCATCTCCATCACCGACATGCCGCTGCCGTGCCAGTCGAGCATCTCGCTGGCGGCCTGCTGCAGCACTTCCGTTGGCAACACGGCCGGGCCGGCCGAGAAGTTGAATATCCGGGTCATGCGGTCCTTTCTACGGTGTTATTTTGCCGGCGCGGCGGCCTGCATGATGTCCTGCATCAGGTTGTTCAGGCGCGGCATCACGATGCGCTGGCCCAGGGCCATGCTCTCGGCCGACAGGCGCGGCGTCAGGGCCAGCATCTTGCGGCCCAGCGGCGTGGTGTAGAACCTGGTCAGTTCCTTGATCTCGGCGGTGCTGTAGTTGTTGGCGTACAGCGGCACCATCTCGACCATCATCTCGTCGAGCAGGGTCGGATCGCGAAACAGCTTGCTCACCGCGGCGGATGCGCCAGGCAGCATCTGGTCGACCTTGGCCAGCGCCTCCTGCTTCCTGGCAGCGTCCATTGCGCTGTCGGCGTTGATCATGGCGACGGCCTGGGCGCGCATCATCTGCGGCAGCGCTTTTTCCATCTCGGAGAACGAAGCGACCATCATCTTGCGCACTTCCATCGCGTCGAACATCTGCTTGACGGCGGCGGTGGTTTGCGGATCGACCTTGGCGGCGGCAGCGGCGGCAGGCGCCGCCGATTGCGCCATGGCGAACGATGGAGCGCCGGCAAAAGCGGCGGCGATGGTGACTGCAGCGAGGCGTTTTTTCATTATAGTTTTTCCAGTGCGGGCGGTGAGCCCATCGACTTCGTGCACGACCGGCTCACGGGACCGGTCGCCTGAAACTGAGATAACACCGAGATCAACCCGAACGGGAGCAGACGCTCCCGTTCGGGTACCCCGGATTACTCCGGCGGCTGCTCGAACTCGACTTCTTCGAGGTCGGTTTCGACGATGCGCTGCAGGCCCGACAGCTTGGTGCCGTCTTCGACCGCGATCAGGGTCACGCCCTGGGTCGCGCGGCCCATCTCACGGATCTCGCCGACGCGGGTGCGAATCAGGACGCCGCCGGTGGTGATGAGCATGATCTCGTCGCTTGCCTCGACCAGGGTCGCGGCCACCACCTTGCCATTACGCTCGCTGGTCTGGATCGCGATCATGCCCTTGGTGCCGCGGCCATGGCGGGTGTACTCGATGATCGGGGTACGCTTGCCGAAACCGTTCTCGGTTGCCGTCAGCACCGACTGCTGCTCGTTCTCGGCCACCAGCAGCGCAATCACGCCCTGGCCTTCTTCGAGGTTCATGCCGCGCACACCGCGCGCGGTGCGGCCCATCGGACGCACGTCGTTCTCGTCGAAGCGCACGGCCTTGCCGCCGTCCGAGAACAGCATCACGTCGTGCTTGCCGTCGGTAAGCGCGGCGCCGACCAGCACGTCGCCCTCGTCGAGGTCGACCGCGATGATGCCGGCCTTGCGCGGGTTGCTGAAGTCTTTCAGCGGGGTCTTCTTGACGGTGCCGAGCGAGGTCGCCATGAACACGTAGTGGTCTTCCGGGAAGGTGCGGTTTTCGCCCTGCAGCGGCAGGATGACCGTGATCTTCTCGTTGTCCTGCAGCGGGAACATGTTGACGATCGGCCTGCCGCGCGAGTTGCGCGAACCCTGCGGCACTTCCCATACCTTGAGCCAGTACATGCGGCCACGGTTGCTGAAGCACAGGATGTAGTCGTGGGTATTGGCGATGAACAGCTGGTCGATCCAGTCGTCTTCCTTGGTGGCCATCGCCTGCTTGCCGCGGCCACCGCGCTTCTGGGCGCGGTATTCGCCGATCGGCTGCGACTTCATGTAGCCCGAGTGCGACAAGGTCACCACCATGTCCTGCGGGGTGATCAGATCTTCGGTTTCGAGGTCGCTGGCGTTGTGCTCGATGACCGAACGGCGGCTGTCCTTGCCGTTGTCGGCGTAGTCGGCCTTGATCTGGGCCATTTCGTCGACGATGATCGTCGTCACGCGCTCTGGCTTGGACAGGATGTCGAGCAGGTCGGCGATGTGGGTCATCACTTCCTTGTACTCGTTGACGATCTTGTCCTGCTCGAGACCGGTCAGGCGCTGCAGGCGCATCTGCAGGATCTCTTGCGCCTGCTCATCAGACAGCTTGTACAGGCCATCCGGCTGCATGCCGTAGTGCTTCGGCAGGTGCTCGGGGCGGAACGCTTCGATACCGCCGGCGGCGCCGGTTTCGGTACGATTGAGCATTTCGCGCACCAGGGACGAATCCCAGGCCTTCTGCATCAGCTCGACCTTGGCCAGCGGCGGGGTCGGCGCGGCCTTGATGATGGCGATGAAGTCGTCGATATTGGCCAGCGCGACGGCCAGGCCTTCGAGCATGTGGCCACGGTCGCGCGCCTTGCGCAGTTCGTACACGGTGCGCCGGGTAACGACTTCGCGGCGGTGCGACAGGAAGCATTCGAGCATCTGCTTCAGGTTCAGCAGCTTTGGCTGGCCATTGACCAGCGCCACCATGTTCATGCCGAAGGTGTCTTGCAGCTGGGTCTGCTTGTACAGATTGTTCAGCACCACTTCAGGCACTTCGCCGCGCTTGAGTTCAATCACCACGCGCATGCCCGACTTGTCGGACTCGTCGCGGATGTCGCTGATGCCTTCGAGCTTCTTGTCGCGCACGTTCTCGGCGATGCGCTCGAGCAGCGACTTCTTGTTGACCTGGTACGGCAGCTCGTCGACGATGATCGCGGTGCGACCGCCGTCCTTGCCATACTCTTCGAAGTGGGTCTTGGCGCGCATCACCACGCGGCCACGGCCGGTGCGGTAGCCGTCGCGCACGCCCGAGACGCCATAGATGATGCCGGCGGTCGGGAAGTCAGGCGCCGGGATCAGTTCGATCAGCTCGTCGATCGTGCATTCCGGGTTGTGCAGCACGTGCAGCGCACCGGCGATGATTTCCGACAGGTTGTGCGGCGGGATATTGGTGGCCATGCCGACCGCGATGCCCGACGAGCCATTGATCAGCAGGTTCGGAATGCGGGTTGGCAAGACGGTCGGTTCTTTTTCCTTGCCGTCGTAGTTCGGCTGGAAGTCGACCGTGTCCTTGTCGATGTCGGCCAGGATTTCGCCGGCAATCTTGTCCAGGCGGCACTCGGTATAGCGCATTGCCGCCGCGCCGTCGCCGTCGATCGAGCCGAAGTTGCCCTGGCCGTCGACCAGCGTGTAGCGCAGCGAGAAATCCTGGGCCATCCGCACCAGCGTGTCGTAAATCGACGCGTCGCCGTGCGGGTGGTATTTACCCATGGTTTCGCCGACCACGCGCGCGCACTTGACGTACGGGCGGTTCCAGACGTTGCTCATTTCGTGCATGGCGAACAGGACGCGGCGGTGCACCGGCTTCAGGCCGTCGCGCACATCCGGCAGCGCGCGACCCACGATCACGCTCATCGCGTAATCGAGGTAGCTCTTGCGCATCTCTTCTTCGAGGGAAATCGGGACTGTTTCTTTTGCGAATTGATCCATTGGGCGGGTCGACAGCTTTTCAGGCAATGGTTATAGGTTTCAACTGGCGATTCTACCACGCGTGCCATAGCAACAGCGCAATTCCGGCCAGCGCCTTTTGGTCGCAAACAGCGTTATCTAAAACACAAAACTTCCAGTATTGTCGTTGCCGAGCTGTTCCGATTGGGGAAATGTTGCGGTAAAACAACGTGAGTCGATTGAATGCCTGATGTTTCTTTTAGGTGCAGTCGTGCGATTTTGGTGCGTGTGGCAAAATGATCAGGAAGTTAATTGCTTGTTTCACAATTCCGAAACGGACAGTCCGGCCACCGTGTTAATCTCTTGACCACATTAGCCTGTTCTGAATCGACACGGAAATTACCGAAAGGAAAAGAATATGAAGAAATTGATCGCCGTTCTGTTCGCAGCATCGGCTGCGATTGCAGGCGTTGCCTCCGCCCAAACCGCTCCACCGTACGCCCCACTGACCACCGACATCCAGGCCCGCACCCCATACAGCGCCTATGTACAGGATACGCGCGGCGTCATCGCCCGCAATCCATTCGGCCTGTGCTGGCGCACCGGCTACTGGACCCCGGCTGATGCGGTCCCAGGTTGCGACGCACCACTCTGCGTCGAGCCAGAGAAACTTGAAAACGGCAAGTGCGTCGCCCCTCCGCCACCAGTAGCGCCGGTCGCCGAAGCCGCACCAGCCCCAGTTGCTGCAGCACCAGTGCCAACCTCGGAAAAAGTGAGCTACTCGGCTGACGCCTTCTTCGACTTCGACAAAGCCATCCTGAAGCCAGCCGGCAAAGCCGCACTGGACGACCTGACCGGCAAGCTGGGCGACATGAACCTGGAAGTCATCATCGCCGTCGGCCACACCGACTCGGTCGGCACCGATGCCTATAACCAGAAGCTGTCGATCCGCCGCGCTGAAGCCGTCAAGGCCTACCTGAAGACCAAGGGCGTCGAAGACACCCGTATCTACACCGAAGGCAAGGGCGAAAGCCAGCCGAAGGCCGACAACAAGTCCGCCGAAGGCCGCGCTCAGAACCGCCGCGTGGAGATCGAAGTCGTCGGTACCCGCAACGTCAACAAGTAATCAGTAACAGGTAATCCGGGCCTTGCGGCCTGGCTACTGCAAAAACGTCGTCCCCGCTCGCGTGGGGACGGCGTTTTTTTATGCTGCGGTTCAATCGATGCCGACGCCCCGCTCTCCCCGCCTTTGGGGGGACGATTCTCTCCGCAGGGGAAATCGAATTCCGTTATTATTCCGAGCTATGACGACGACAAACGCAGACCCATTAGAAATTCAGAAGTTCAGCGAACTGGCCCACCGCTGGTGGGATCCGACCTCGGAATTCCGTCCGCTGCATGAAATCAATCCTTTGCGCCTGGAGTGGATCAACGCGCGCGCCCCATTGGCGGGCAAGAACGTGATCGACATCGGCTGCGGCGGCGGCGTGCTGTCCGAAGCGATGGCAAAGAAAGGCGCCAAGGTGACCGGCATCGACCTGTCGAAGAAGGCGCTGAAAGTGGCCGACCTGCATAGCCTGGAATCGGGCGTGGAGGTGCGCTACAAGCACATCGCCGCCGAAGACATGGCGGCCGAAGAAGCCGGCCAGTACGACGTGGTCACCTGCATGGAAATGCTCGAACACGTGCCTGATCCGGCCTCGATCGTGCGCGCCGCGGCGGCGCTGGTGAAACCGGGTGGCCATGTGTTCTTCTCGACCCTGAACCGTAACCCCAAATCGTATCTGTTCGCGGTGATCGGCGCCGAATACATCCTGCGCCTGCTGCCGCGTGGCACCCACGACTACGGCAAGTTCATCACCCCGGCCGAGCTGTCGCAATACGTACGCCAGGCCGAGCTGCAGGTCGATGGCCTGAAAGGCCTGACCTACAACCCGCTGACCAAGATCTATTCGCTCAACAACGACACCAGTGTGAACTACATGGTGGCGTGCAGCAAACCGCTCTGACAATGACCTTCCCCGCTACCCTGCCGGCGCCGCGCGCCGTCCTGTTCGACCTCGACGGCACGCTGGCCGACACCGCACCCGATCTGGCCGCCGCCGTCAACTGGCTGCGCACCGAACGCGGGCTCGACCCGACGCCGTACGATGTGCTGCGCCCGACCGCGTCGGCCGGCGCGCGCGGCATGATCGGCGCCGCCTTTGGCCTGGCGCCGGGCGACGATGGCTACGAAGCATTGCGCCTGGCGTGGTTCGACCGTTACCAGATGGCGATGTGGGAACACACCACGCTGTTCGATGGCATCGTCGAACTGCTGGCCGGCATCGAACAAGCCGGCATGGCCTGGGGCATCGTCACCAACAAGCCGATGCGCTTTACCGATCCGCTGGTGCCGCAGATTGCACTGGCCCACGCCGGCTGCATCGTCTCGGGCGACACCACTCCGCACGCCAAGCCGCACCCGGCGCCGCTGCTGGAAGGCGCGCGCCGCCTCGGCATCGCACCGGAACAGTGCTGGTACGTGGGCGACGACCTGCGCGACATCGAAGCCGGCCGCGCGGCGGGCATGGTGACGGTGGCCTGCGCCTGGGGCTATTGCGGCGCGATCGAGCCGTCAGCGTGGGGCGCGGACTACCTGCTCGATACGCCGGCCCACCTGCTGGCCACGCTGCGCGAAGTGGCAGCTGCGAGCGGCCGGGACGAGCAGGCGGCTTGAGCGTCACTTACAGATCTTTACGATTGATACAGCCGCGCGTCTATCCATGAGACGGGTTCGTCATTAATCTAGCTCCATACAACAACACAACGTGTTTGGAGCAGATCATGGAAAACCCGACCAGCAACCGTATCCACCCACTGATGGCCGCCGCCGCCGCTTCGGTCATCATCGTCAGCCTGACCGGGGCCGCCGCCATCACCGGGCTGCTCCCGACGTCGAAAAGCGCACCTGAAACCATGCCGCTGGCAGCCTCGTCGCCGTATGCGATGCAGCAGCCGGGCATGAACCCCCAATACGCGGCCCAGCAAGGCCAGATGGCGATGCAGCCAGTCGCAGCGCAAACCCAGCAGATGGTGCCAGCGATGCTCCCGGCAATGGTGCCGGCGCAGCAGGTGGCTTACGCGCAGCCGCTTCAGCCCGTGCAGGCGCAACCGACCGTGATCATCAAAGAAAAGCCAGTGGTCAAGGTGGTCGAGAAAACCCGCGTGGTGCACGCCGCACCGAAGCCGGTGCGCTATGAAGAGCCGCGCTACGCGCAGCGGGCGCCGGCACCGGCCCAGCCTAACTACGTGGGCATCGGCACCGGCGCCGTGATTGGCGGCCTGATCGGCAACCAGGTCGGCGGCGGCAACGGCAAGAAGCTGGCCACCGTGGCCGGCGTGATCGGCGGCGGCATCATCGGCAACGAGATCGCCAACCGCAACCGTTAATCCTGCCCCCGCATTACCGAGCCGCAGCCTTTCAGCCTGCGGCTTTTTTCTTGAATACGCCGACGATGATGTCGCTCGGGAACATGCGCAGCACGGGAATGGCGCACATGATCGCCACGTACTGCACGTACAGCGACAGCGTCGGCACGTTGCCGGCGCAGCGCAGGCGCTCGAGCAATCCCTTGGCGCGCAGCGCCGGCAGCTCGGCCGCCTCGGCCACATCGAAGCCCTGCCCTTGCACCAGCTGCTCGAGGTTGCGCGGATTAAAGTAATGCACATGCGGCGACGGCAGGTCTTTCTGCCACAGGCGCTCGAACGGCGCGCGCCAGCCAAGCCGCGCGATCAGCTTCGACAGGCGATAGAAGAAACCGCGGCTGTTCGGCAGGTTCAGGATCAGGACCCCGTCCCCGTTCAGGCGCGCGTGGCAAGCGGCGAGCGCGCTGCGGATATCCGGAATGTGCTCGATCACATCATTAAACACGATCACGTCGAAACGCTCGCCGTCCTTGAGCACGTCAGGGAAATACCCCGAACGCACTGGCAGGCCACGTGCCGCGGCGCGCCCGCCCACCACCGCATCGGGCTCGACGCCAAGTACCTCGAACTGCTCCTGGGCTGTTTCGAGGAACCAGCCATGCGCACTGCCGACATCGAGCAGGCGCGGCCGGGCAAGCGACACATGACGCCGGGCCCAGGCGACGATGGTGCGGAAATTTTCCAGGCGCAGCGCCTTGAGGCCGGCTTCGCGCTCGGCCTCATCCACGGCTGGCCCCTGGTGCGCGTTGATGGCGACGGCGAGCGCCGCGCTTTCATAGTGGCAGGCAGGACAGGTGGCATGCCATCCGGCCAGCCCGGCTACCTGGGTATTGCCACAAACGATACACGTCATCGGGACATCCTCGCGTCGGGTCATGGAGCCTCCAAGCATATTGCAAATATGCCATGCATTGTGCATTTTTTGAGCAGCATCAGGTTAAGCCGTCTCTAATGAACAGGTCTGTACATCGCAGACAGTTGGAGTACAATGGAGTTTCTTGACGTTGGGGGCGACCTGGTTTCGACGTGGGTTGCAAAGCAGCGCAGGGCATACCGAGGACTGGTTACCTCGTAAATACATCCAGAAATCAATAACTGCAAACGATAACTCGTACGCACAAGCAGCTTAATTGCTGCTAACTCTACAACACCTCGCCTCTGGGGTGAGTCGCAAGACTGGTAGAGTCATTTACAGAGGCTAGGAATCAATCGGGTTACTTGGTTGCTTCCGAAATTTAAGGTAACTCGCTTGTACAAAGGGTGCACATCCCCGTTGTATCGGTTAAATCAAATGATAGTGCTAAGTATGTAGAACTGTCTGTAGAGTGCTTGCGGACGCGGGTTCGATTCCCGCCGCCTCCACCAACCGCATTCAAAAAGCCGCTGATTCGTCAGCGGCTTTTTTATTTCCCAAATCCCCCCTGTGCCCTGTCAAAGGTTTGCCGCGCCGCTCCTACTGCGGCGAAAACAATAGACATTAGTACAACCCACTGCTACATTTCGCCACGTACTTATTCCCCGAAATGCGATGGGCCTGTGTGCCTGCAGCTGACTGTTCAGGACTTCCGACCCATGCACCAACCCGCTTCAAGCAGCGCCACGCCCGCCCCGACCAGCAGCCTCGACAAAATGCTGGCATCCCGGTTCACACCGTTCCTGATCCTGCTCTTCATCAGCCTGTGCGTGATGGTCCCCATCTGGCTGATCGGCTTGCCGTTCAGCGGCCATGACGCTCCGACCCACGCGCGCTGGCAAGCGATCTTTGCCGAGCAGTTCTGGGGTGGCGAACTCTATCCGCGCTGGCTGGGCGACATCAACAAGGGTCTGGGCAGCCCGGCCTTCTTCATCTATCCACCGTTGCCGCACATCGTCGCCGCCCTGCTCGCCCCGCTGTCGGATGGCGCCGCCTGGGCCCAGCAGCGCCTCGGTATCGCCTCGACGCTGGCGCTGTTCACCGGCAGCGCCGGCGCTTACCTGTGGCTGCGCGAACTTACCCGCGAGCGCGTCAGCGCCTTGTGCGGTGCGCTGGTGTTTTTGCTGTCGCCTTATCACCTGTTCCTGGACACGTATCACCGCGCGGCCTATGCCGAGTTGTGGGCGTTTGCCTGGGCGCCGTTCTCCTTGTGGGCGATCCATGTGATTGCCCGCACACCCGCGCGCGGCGTCGTCATTTACACGCTCGCCACCGCCGCGCTGGCCCTCAGCCATGCGCCGTCGTGCCTGGTCTTGCCGCCCGTGTACGTCGCCTATGCCGCGCTGCTGTCGTACTCAGCGAAGCGCAAGGACATCTTCTTGTGGACCTGCGCGGCCTCCGCCGCCGCGATCCTGATCGCCGGCGCCTATCTGGCGACTGCGCTGACGCACCAGAGCTATATCAACACTGCCGCCCTGTACACCGGCTTCTTCGAATTCGATCGCTGGCTGCTGTTGTCGGGACGCTGGCAAGGCGGCGAGCTGGCGATCTCGGGTATCACCGTGGTGCAGTTCGGCGCGCTGTTCCTGTTGGGCGTCCTGACGCTGCGTTCGGCTCCGCTCGAACCAGGCCATCGCCTCCTGATGAAAGCCGCGCTCGCCGGGTCGGTGTTCATGCTGTTCATGATGACGATCGTCGCCGCGCCCTTGTGGAAACTGGCTCCGATTGCCCAGAAGATCCAGTTTCCCTGGCGCCTGCTGACCGCGCAGACCATGCTGTTGGCCTTGGTCGTTGCCCTTTACGTGCTGTGGGCGCGTGGCGCCGCGCGGCCGGCGCGCAGCATCTTGCACCGGCTGACGCTGCCGCTGCTGGCGGCGTTGCTGGCCGTCAATACCGGCCTGATCTTCTTGGGCAAGCCGGCGTTCGAACGCCATCCGGTGGCCGATGGCATCGATGTTCCCGAATACCGGCTCGGCAACGTCAGCAAGACCGCGGCGCTGTTCGAGAACGACAGCAATGTCCGCGTGATGTCGGGCCAGGCCACGGCGCGCCTCGAAACGCTGTCGGCGCGCCATCTGCGCATTCACCTCGATGCGGCAAGCGACGTACGGATCGTGGTTCGCCAGTTCTTCTATCCGGGCTGGCAATGCATCGATACCGGCACCCCGGCCACCTGCCGCGTGAGCAGCTTGCATGCGCAAACGCCGGCACTGGCGATCGACGCCGGCGCCGGACGCCGCCAGATCGACGTCGTGCTCGGCAAAACGCAGAGCGAGCGCACTGGTATTCTGGTCAGCGCTGGCGGCCTGCTCTTGCTCGCGCTGCTGTGCCTGGCTGCACATATCGGCAGCAGGCGCGCCCTCAGGCGCCGCTGAAGTCACTGCTGCCTCATCAACCGCTGCTTCGCCAGCGGTTTTTTTTCGTCATGCGGGTGCAGATGGATGATGGCGCCGCCCATCCAAGATGGTTGCAGAATTACATCAGAAAACCCTTCGAGCATTAAAACTTTATTAATAATGTAGACCGACTTATTACCCGCTGTTACATTCCTCAGGCTGTATTGACCGGCATGCAAACTATCCGCCTGCTCATCAACAATCCAATCATTAACCTGTCCTTGCCATGCACAGTCAATCCAACCCGGTCGAGCCCAGCTTGTTAAACCACTCCGGCCGGTTCGCCCCGTTCCGCCTGCGCCTCTCACCCTACGCCATCCTGTTCTTGCTGTCGGCCTGCCTGCTGCTGCCGATCTGGCTGATCGGACTGCCGGTCAGCGGCCATGACGCGCTGGCGCACGTGCGCTGGCAGCAGGATTTTGCGCATCAATTGTGGAACGGCGAGCTGTATCCGCGCTGGCTGCCCGACCTGAACGGCGGTCAGGGCAGCCCTGCCTTCTTCATCTATCCGCCGCTGCCGCATTACCTGGCCGCCGTGCTGGCGCCGTTATCAGACGGGCACGGTTGGGCGCAGCACCGGCTTGGCATCCTGGCAGCGCTCGGTTTCTACGCGAGCGGTGCCGGCGCCTATCTGTGGCTGATGCAGGTCACGCGCGAGCGCAGCAGCGCGCTGGTGGGGGCAATCGTGTTCCTGGTGTCGCCCTACCATCTCTTCATCGACACCTATTACCGCTCGGCGTATGCCGAATTGTGGGCCTTTACCTGGGCCCCGTTCTCGCTGTACGCGATTCACCTGTTCGCGCGCAGGCCGGTGCGCGCGATCGTCATCTTCACCTTGTCGAGCGCGGCCTTGTTCCTGAGCCACGCGCCGTCGTGCATCGCCCTGCCGCCCCTGTACATTGCGTATGCCGCCGTGCTGGCGCTGCGCTCGAAGAACAAGAGCATCCTGCTGTGGGCCTGCGCCTCGTCGCTGGCGGCCGTGATGATCGCCGGCGTCTACCTGGCCACGGCGCTCACGCACCAGCACTTCATCGATTCAGCGGCCCTGTATTCGGGCTATTTCGATTTCTTCCGCTGGCTGCTGCTGGCGGGACAGCGCTGGCCGCGCCCCGGCGCCGAGATCGGCATCGCCGCCATTTCGGTGGTGCAGTGCGGCGCCCTGTTCGTGCTCGGCTGGCTGATGCTGCGTTCGAAGTCCCTGCACCCGACCCATGGCGCGCTGCTCAAGCTGTCGATGGCGGCCTCGCTCGCGATCCTGTTCCTGATGACCAGTCTTTCGGCGCCGCTCTGGATCCTGCTACCGATAGCGCAGAAGATCCAGTTTCCCTGGCGTCTCTTGACCACCCAGTGCGTGGTGCTGGCGCTGGTCGTGGCGCTGTACGTGCAATGGGCCAGCAACCGCGTGCCCGCTACGCCGCGCAGCAAGCGCCAGCGTTTGCTGCTGCCCCTGTTTCTGGCACTTGCCGCCGTGAATATCGGCCTGATGTTCGTGCTGAAGCCGATCTTCACCGATACCCCGAAACCCGGCTCGATCGATGTGCCCGAATACCAGATGGGCAACCCGGTCACCTCGAGCGCGCTGTTCGCGAAAAATTCCAAGGCGCACCTGCTCGCTGGCCAGGGCAGCGTGCAACTGGAACGGCTGACACCGCGTCACCTGCGCCTGCACCTCGATGGCGCCACCGAGACACGGGTGCTGGTGCGCCACTTCTTCTATCCGGGCTGGGAATGCGTTGCCGGCAGTGGCCGCACATCGTGCAGCGTCCAGAAGTTCAGCACCAGCACGCCGGCCCTGTCCGTCATCGCAGGACCCGGCAGCGGTCCGGTCGACCTGATCCTGACAAGAACCCGCGCCGAGCGCGTGGGCGAGCTGATCAGCATGGCGGGCCTGGCGCTGATGGCGCTGCTGTGTCTTGGCGCGGCGCGGTGGCGCAGGCCGCGCCAGACCGAGGCGGGTTGAACCGGCCCGGGAGCCAGCCCGCGCAGTAGGGTCGAGTTCGTTCCTTGTATCAACATCGGGTTTGCGTTACCATGACGCCCGCCCTTGGGGAGTAGCCTGCTTCCTCTTTCGGAAGTTTCCGTATCAACATACTTGACGCTACGGCGGCATGGTGCGGAAGCCTTCTGGTTGGCAAGACCATTGGCATGTTTGCGTGACGTTCGGGCCACGCGGCATGCCTTTTGTCGCTTGCCCGATCAGAAAACAGTCATGACTCTCACCGCCATCATCATTCTTGCGTTCGCCATGTCGACCGACGCCTTTGCCGTTGCGATTGCCATGGGCGCACGCCGCACGCACGTACGCTTCCCTGAAGCCATCAAGACCGGCCTGCTGTTCGGCCTGATCGAAGGCGTGACGCCGCTGGTCGGTTGGGCGCTGGGCAGCATTGCCGCCTCGTACGTGGAAACCTGGGATCACTGGATTGCCTTCGTGCTGCTCGGCGGCCTGGGCCTGCGCATGATCTACGAAGGCTTGCAGGCGCCGGAAGCCGGCGACGAACCGGAGAAGCGCGCCTTGTGGCTGCTGGCGCTGACGGGCTTTGCCACCAGCATCGATGCGATGGTGGTCGGTGTCGGCCTGGCGTTTACCGACACCCCGATCATGGAACCGGCGCTGGCGATCGGCCTGGCGACGCTGACGATGGTCACGCTCGGCATGCTGGTCGGACGCCGCATCGGCGCCGCGATCGGCAAGCGCGCCGAGGTGTTCGGCGGCCTGGTGCTGATTGCGATCGGCAGCCTGACGCTGTGGCAGCACCTGCACTGATCAGAACGCTTACGAGGTCGGTCCCGGATCGCTGCCGGCCACCTGCAGCACCAGCAACTGCTTGGCGATGGCGTCGTTGAAGGCCGGAATATCGTCCGGCTTGCGGCTGGTGATCAGCTTGCCGTCCACCACCACTTCTTCGTCGGTCCATTCGGCGCCGGCGTTGCGCAGGTCGGCCTGCAACGATGGCCAGCTGGTCATGTGCTTCGATTCGGCGATGCCGGCATCGATCAGCGTCCATGGGCCGTGGCAGATGGCGGCGATCGGCTTGTCCTCGTCGCCGAAGGCCTTGATGAAGGCGATCGCTTCCGGGCTCAGGCGCAGCTGATCGGGATTGGCGACGCCACCCGGCAGCAACAGCAAGTCGAAGTCGCCCGGCTGGGCGTCTTTCACGTTCATTTCTACCTTGAACTTGTCGCCCGGCTCGAGGTGATTGAAGCCCTGGATCTCTTCGCCGACCTGCTTCGGCGACAGCAGGATCACCTTCACGCCCTGCTCTTCGAGGAAGCTGCGCGGCCTGGTGTATTCAACCTGCTCGACGCCGTCCGTCATCAGCACGGCGACCCGGCGCCCTTCGAGGGTTTGGGCATTCAGGAGTTCCACATGATCTACTGGTTGCATACGACCTCCATGTTGGATGTGATTGAAACGGGTGTTCGCTGTCTGCATCGGGCGATGCGTTGCAGCGAAACGTTGCAATGATTGTAGGGCGGCGCGGCGCTGCGCGGCGCGCGCATGCGGTCGCAGTCAGGCCAGCAGATAGCACACGTCGTCGCGATCGCGTCCGCCGGAGGCGGTGCACATGAAGCCATCCAGGCCCAGCCGCGTGGCGCCGTCGAGACTGACCGCGCCGACATCGGCGCGCCGCAGCACCACTTGCAATTCGCGGTACGGCAGCTCGATGGCGAAGCGGTCGAGCAAGGCGGCCAGCGCGCGGCTGCCGGCGGCGCCGGGCAAGAAGCGCACGAAGTCGCCCCGCTCCAGCGGCCCGAGCCGCACACGCATGCCCAGTTCGGGCCGCAGCAAGCGGCCCCCTGCGGTGGCGCCAGCGCCCAGCTCGCAGTTGCCGCGCGCCAGCAGGGTGCGCTCGCCAAGGGCGAGCAGGTCCCAGCGGCCACTGAACTGTTCGATGCTCACCGGTACCTGGAAGTAGGCGCGCAGCACGCCCGCGATCAGTTCGGCGCTCACCACGCGGCTGCGCAGCGCGGCGGCAAAGCGCGCCTGCGACAGGATCGCCGGGTCGAGGCCATCGGCGCTGCGCGCCCCGCTTGCGCGCTCGATTGCGGCGCACGGCGCGCCCGCGAATGCCAGCAGCAGCGGCAGAAAACGGTCGTGCCCGCCATCGCCCGGATAGCGCACCCGGTACTTGCACCAGGCGCGATAGAACAGCGTCACCTGGCGGCTTGAGAACAGGTCAAGGAAGGCGCGTGCGCCGCCGTCACGCGATGCCGCTTCCCAGGCGGCGAAGCGCTCGGTGTAATGCAGCGGCAAGGCGCCTGTCACGCCAAGCAATCCCATCAGCGCAGGGGTGACATTGATCGCCGGTGCGCCTTCGCTGGTACAGGCAATGGCTTCGATCTCGCCCGCCGGAAAGCTCAGCGCCAGGCTGTTGCGAAAGCGGATCAGGCCCAGCGCATGGTCGGGTGCGATGCCCTGGCGCCCCAGCCAGCGCACCAGCAACCGCACCGCCTGGAAGAACTCGTAGCGCTGTGGGCGCTCGAGCAGATCGGGGATCACGCCCCGGGTCGGGCCCGGGCGCGCGACCTCGCCAGCGTCGGCCATTACAGCAGCGCCAGACTGCCGTTGCGCGCTTCGCAGCGCAGCAGCTCGCGGCCACCCGGTTCGTCACCTGTCGCGCCCGACACCAGCACCAGCCGCGTGAAACTGTTCAGGTGCACGTACAGGCCCAGGAAGCGGCTGACCACCTGCGCGAACACGAACAGGCTGCTGCCGGCGAACGCGTCCTGGTCAAGCGTCATCCTGACTTCGATCCCGTGCACCAGCGAGGCGCCATAGCGGTTGCGCAGCCAGGCGGTGGCCGGACGCGCGGCCAGCGCTGCGATGCCGGCGATCTGGCGTTGCGACGTGGCCGAGCGCGGCAAGTCGTACAGCGCCAGCGTGTCGCGCAGGGTGTCGAGATCGGCCAGCGAACGGTGGTTGAGAGCCAGCTGCGCCACCAGGCGCCAGTGGCTGCCGGCGCGGCTGCCGAAATGCAGCGGCGCGCTTGGTTTGCGCAGCAGCCGGATCGGCAAGCCATTGCTGACGGTCTCGCTGGCCAGGTCGCCGCCGGGCGCGCCGAAGCCGGCGCTGCAGGCATGCGCACCGTTGCTGCAGGTCAGTTCAATCGAGGCGACACAGTCGGCGCCGGAGAGCGCGAAGTCATCGTCGCTGAAGCCGATCTTGAGGCGCTGGCGCCGTTCGCCGCCGCCGTCGCGCCGTGCGAACCAGTAGCGCCTGCCGCCTTGCTCGCCTTCGCCATGGCGCAGCCCGTAATACGGCCGGTAGTCGACGCTCGTGGCCTTGCCCTCTTCGCTGCGCAGCACGTGCACCGCGTCGATGCTGTAGACCTCGACCCCGTCTTCGTGCCGGTTCGGCACCACGTCGTACAGCGCCGCGCGCTGGGTGATGCGCACCGGCGCGGCCGGCTGGCGAAACAGGTTGATTACCGGTGCGCAGCCGGGCGCCAGATGGCCGGCGCTGAGCGCGCGCAGCATGCGCGCCGGCGTGGCGTCGGGGTGCATCCCGGCCAGCAGAAAATGCAGCGTCACGCGGCGTGCGCCGGCCGGCAGCAGCGGCGCCAGCGCCGCCAGGTCGATATCGATGAAATGGAATTTATCGGGAAACGCGAAGTACTCGGTCAGCAGGCGGTAGGCCGGATGCGCGTGCGCCGGTTCGGGCACCAGCGCTTCGTCAGCTTCGAGTCCGCCCAGACGCAGCGGCAGGCGCTCGACGCGGCGCCAGCTGTCCATGCCTTCGGCCTCGACCCAGGTTTCAAGCACGCCCATGAACAGGCTGTCGAGCAGGGCCGCGGCCAGCAAGCCGTCGGCCTCGACGTGCAGGCGCAGGCGCGCCAGGCCCAGTTGCGGCAGCATGCGCAGCGGCGTGGCGCCCTCGAGCACGATGCCGATCTGGGCCCCGGCGCGCGCCGGCAGGCGTACGCGCGGCGGCAATTGCGCCACCGGATCGAACCAGGCGCGCGCCACGCTCACCGGCGCCAGCGTCAGCTCGGCCGTGGTGCGCATGCGCAGCGGCGCGCCGCGGCTTGCCAGCGCCTGCATCTCGGCGCCGCGCGGCACCACGTGCACGTGCTCGATCTTGGCGACGCGCGCCGCGTCGGCGGCGTCGATGCGCGCGATCGAGCAGCTCGGCAAGCCATGCAGAAAGTGCGGGTACAGGCTGCCCAGCAGCGCTTCGGTGAGCTCGGGATAATCGTCGTCGAGCTTGCGCGCGGTGCGCGCGTTGAGCAGCGCGCAGGCCTGGATCAGGCGCCGGATATGGGGGTCTTCGCTGCCCTCGGCGCCCAGGCCCAGCTCGGCGGCCAGGCGCGGATACTGGTGCGCCAGTTCGCGCCCGGCGGTGTTCAGGTAGACCAGCTCGCGCTCGTAGTACGGCAACAGCTCTTCCATGGCGCTCTCCTCGGGCTGACACACTACGGTCGTGCAGATCGCAAGCGCTGGCTTTGCGGCCGCGCAAGCTTGAGGGAGGATGGAAAGCGCCAGTGGGAGTGGCGCCACAACGCGACGATACCGGTCTTGTCAATAAATCAGTAAAATCATGGGTTCCCTTGATCACATTCCCGAACCGCCTCATGACCGCCACCGTCTCCACCGCGCCAGCACACCCCGTCCGCACCGAAATCGCGACCCTGTGGCGCCTGTCGTGGCCGGTGCTGATCGGGCAGCTGGCCACGGTCGGCATGGGCGTGGTCGACGTCGCCATGACCGGCCACGTCAGCGCGGAAGAGCTGGCCGCGGTCTCGCTCGGCACCGCCGTGTGGTCGATCGTGCTGGTGACGGTGATGGGCACCATGATGGCGATCAATACGGTCGTCGCGCACGAGATCGGCGCCGCGCGCCACGACCAGGTGCCGCACTCGGTACGCCAGGCCATGTGGAAGGGCTTGCTGGTCGGGGTTGCGGCCTGCCTGTTCGCCAACCTGTGCACGCTGCTGTTCGACCATGTCGGGCTGGACGCGCCGGTGGCGGCGCGCGCCTCGCTGTTCCTGCATGTGATCAGCCTCGGCATGCCGGCCTTCGGCGTGTATCGCGCGCTGTACGGCTATACCACCAGCATCAACCAGACCAAGCCGATCATGTGGATCGCGATCGCCGGCCTGGCCTACAACACGCTGGTGAGCTGGCTGCTGGTATTTGGCGAACTCGGCTTTCCACGGCTGGGCGCGGTCGGCTGCGCCATCGCCACCGCCAGCGGCATGTGGCTGATGCTGCTGGCCATGCTGTGGTGGATCACGCGTGCGCCGGCCTACCGCCTTACCTATCCGTTCGACCGCTATCAGGGTCCCGATGGCAAGAGCATCTGGTCGATGCTGCGCCTGGGCCTGCCGATCGGCGTCACCTATTTTGCCGAGGTCAGCGCCTTCGGCCTGATCAGCCTGCTGGTGGCGCGCTTCGGCGTGGTGCAGGTGTCGTCGCACCAGATCGCACTGAACTTTTCGTCGCTGGTGTTCATGGTGCCGCTCAGCTTTGCGATCGGCATGCTGACCCGGGTCGGCCAGGCGATGGGCGAAGGCGACCCGGTGCGGGCGCGCTTCGTCGGCTGGGTCGGGGTCGGCGTGTCGGTCGCGTTCGGCGCCGTGTCGGCGATCGGCATCGCCCTGTTCCGCTGGCAGATCGCCGCCGCCTACACATCCGACCCGGCGGTGCAGGCCGTCACCGCCGACCTGCTGCTGTTTGCCGCCCTGTTCCAGTTGTCGGACGCAACCCAGGTCGCCACCGCCTCGGCAATCCGCGGCTACCAGGTGACGCGCCCGCCGATGATCATCCAGCTGCTCTCGTTCTGGGGCTTGTCGCTGCCGCTTGGCTGCATCCTGGGCCTGGCGCCGCACTGGTTCCCCTGGTCGCCAGCGGCGCCGATGCAGGCCACCGGCTTCTGGATCGGACTGGTGATTGCACTGACCGTGGCCGCGGCCCTGCTCACCTGGCAGTTCGAACGGCTGGCGCGCCAGCGCATCCGCGAAGGGGTTGGCGCCGCCTGACGGCGAGCTGAATGTATTGACTTGAGGGCAAGTAATTACAGCGTTTTCAGGCTGACTCTGGTATCGTCTCGCGATTGCAGTCCATTAATAATCTTTCCAGAGACATTCATGCGCCCTCTCCTGCTTCTTCTTGCCGCACTCGCGGCCGCGCCAGCTTCGGCCGAACGCCTGACCCTCGACCGCATCCACGGCGAAACCTCGCTCTCCGGTCCGGGCGTGCGCAACCTGCGCGTGTCGCCGGACGGCGAACGGGTGACCTTCCTGCGCGGCAGCGCCGACAACCAGTACCAGCTGGACCTGTGGGAATACAACACCAAGAGCAAGGCCACGCGCCGCCTGATCGACTCCAAGTCGCTGGTGCCGAGCGAAGAATTGTCGCTGGAAGAAAAGGCCCGCCGCGAGCGCGCCCGCACCGCCGGCCTGTCGGGCATCCTGAACTATTTCTGGTCGCCGGACGGCAAGCAGTTGCTGGTGCCGATCGCCGGCAACCTGTACCTGGTCGACGCCGCCAAGCCGGATGCGGCGCGTAAGGTCGCCTCGGGCAACGTCACCGATCCGAAGATCTCGCCGCGCGGCCGTTACGTGTCGTTCGTGCGCGACCAGAACCTGATCGTGATCGACCTGAAAAGCGGCGCCGAGCGCGCCCTGACGAGCGACGGCAAGGGCACCATCCACAACGGCGAAGCCGAGTTCGTGGCGCAGGAAGAGATGAGCCAGAGCACCGGTTACTACTGGGCGCCGGACGATTCGGCGATCGCGTATCGCCGTTACGACGAAGCGCCGGTGCCGGTGGTGCGTCGCTTCGAAATCTTTGCCGACCGCACCGAGGTGATCGACCAGCACTATCCGGCTGCGGGCGATGCGAACGTGCTGATCGACCTGATGATCGTCAACCCGGCCACGGGCGAGTCGCGCAAGGTCGACCTCGGCCCGGAAAAAGACATCTACCTGATCCGCGCCGACTTCAGCGCCGACGCCAAGACCCTGGTCTACCAGCGCCAGACGCGCGACCAGAAGCGTCTCGACCTGGTCGGCGTCGACGTCGCCACGCTGGCGCAGCGCCCGCTGCTGACCGAGACCTCGAAGACCTGGGTCGAGATCAACAACGACCTGCGCTTCCTGAAAGGCCGCAATGCCTTCATCTGGGCCTCGGAACGCAGCGGCCGCAAGCACCTGTATCTGTATGACCTGAACGGCAAGCTGCTGCACCCGATCTCGCGCGGCGAGTGGGGCGTGGACGACATCCTGGCGGTCGACGAAGGCGCCAACAAGGTCTATATTTCGTCGAACCGCGAAGCCATCATCGACAAGCAGACCTACGCCCTGGCGCTCGACGGCAGCACGGCCGACAAGCCGGCCCGCATCACCAAGGGCGACGGCTGGCACGAAGCGTCGTTCGCCGGCAACGGCAAGCTGTTCGTGGAAACCTATTCGAACCCGGACACGCCGCCGCAGGTGTCGATCCGCAAGGCCGACGGCAGCATGGTCGAGTGGCTCGAGAAGAACGAGCTCAACGCCAACCACCCGTACGCCAAGTACCTGCCGGACCATCTGCCGACCGAATACGGCAGCATGAAGGCGGCCGACGGCCAGACCCTGTACTACTCGATCATCAAGCCGGCCGATTTCGATCCGGCCAAACGCTATCCGGTGTTCCTGTTCACCTACGGTGGCCCCCATTCGCAGCGCGTGACCCGCACCTGGGGCAATTACTTTGACCAGTACATGGCGCAGCAGGGCTTCGTCGTGTTCCGTCTCGATAACCGCGGCTCGGGCCGGCGCGAGCGCCAGTTCACCGACACCCTGTATGGCAACCTGGGCAAGCACGAAGTCGAAGACCAGGTGGCCGGCATCGACTGGCTGGCCAAGCAGAGCTTTGTCGACCCGAAACGCATCGGCGTGTTCGGCTGGAGCTACGGCGGCTTCATGACGCTGCGCCTGCTGGCGGCGGCATCGGACAAGATCGCGATGGGCGTCTCGGTGGCGCCGGTAACCGACTGGGCGCTGTACGACACCCACTACACCGAGCGCTACGTCGGCGGCACGCCGAAGAGCGTCCCGCAGGCCTACGAGCAGAGCGGCGTGTTCGCGCACCTGGACGGCATGAAGTCGAAGCTGCTCCTGATTCACGGCATGGCCGACGACAACGTGCTGTTCACCAACACCACGCGCCTGATCGATGACCTGGTCAAGCGCAACGTGCAGTTCGAGCTGATGACCTACCCCGGCGCCAAGCACGGCATCTCGGGCCGCACCAGCCAGCGCCACGTGTTCGGCATGATCGAATCGTTCTTCAAGAAGCAGCTCGGCGGCACCGAAGCGAAGTAATCCGGTCCGTCGCTGTCAAACAGGCCGCGTCATCATCGACGCGGCCTTTTTATTGGCGCTGCCAAAACTCGCCGCACACGTAAAAACAGCCGCATAAAGCGGCTGTCTTCATTTGGCGGGATATCCCGCCGCTACACCAATTACAGACGGGTGGTCGTCGTCGTGGTGGTCGGACGATGCAGGTCGTCGACAGCGTCTTTCACCACTTCTTTGGCGTCGCCTACCGAACCCTGGATCTTGCCTTCAGCCTGGTTCGCCAGACCTTTGGCCTGCTGTTCCTTGCTGTCCACCAGCTTGCCAGCGCCTTCTTGAATCTTGCCGCCAACTTCCTTCAGTTTGCCTTCGACTTGGTCCTTGTTCATGATGCTCTCCTTATCAAGTACATGCCGGGTGGCGATGTGATGAATCCATATTAATGGGTCCTGCTCATCCGTTCTGTTCGTGTTCTAACACAGCCATACAACTAATCTCGCGCGACATTTTGCCGGGGCAGATGCTAATCTTTTCGCGCTCCCTCCAACGCTACATCAGGCCTATATCATGGATAACAAGACGCCCGTTTCAGCACCGCAAGCGCATGACGTCAACCAATCCCCCACCACCGAACGCACGCTGGCGCGCCGCGCCGCCATCGTCTGCGGCATCGGCGCCCTGTTCCTCGCCGGCCTGGCCACGGCGGTACTGGCGTATGACGTCCTGCTGCTGATCTTCGCCTGCATCCTGTTCGCGATCCTGCTCTACCGGCTGAGCGATATCGCCCATCGCCGGCTGGGCCTGAACCGCACGCTGGCGCTGACACTGGTCGTGCTGCTGCTGGGCGCCGTCATCGGCTTGGGCAGCTGGGCCATGGCGCCGCAGATTTCCGAGCAGTCGAGCCAGTTGGCGCAAGAAGTCCCCGCGGCCATCGAACGCCTGCAGAGTGAAGTCGAACGCCATCCGTTGATCCAGCGCGTCGTCGATGCATTGCCGGCGCCGCAAGAAGCGCTGAAGCAGATCGGTTCGATGATGCCGAACGCCAGCCTGGTCGCTGGCGGCGCCCTTGGCGCGGTCGGCAATGTCGTCATCATCCTCTTCGTCGGTATTTATTTCGCGGCCGCGCCCGGCGTCTACACAGGCGGCCTGATTCGCCTGGTTCCGCAATCCAGGCGCGGCCGTACGCGCCAGGTGCTGGACGAAATGGGCGATTCGCTGGCCAACTGGCTGATGGGCAAGGCGCTGTCGATGCTGATCGTCGGCTCGACCACCGCAATCGGCCTAAGCCTGCTGGGCGTGCCGTTGGCGCTGATCCTGGGCATCATCGCCGGCCTGCTCGACTTTATCCCGTATATCGGGCCGATCATGGCCGGCATTCCGGCCGTGCTGCTGGCGCTGTCGATCAGTCCCGAACTGGCGTTGTACGCCCTGCTGCTGTTTGCCGCGATCAATATGCTGGAAGGCTATGTGCTGCAGCCGATGATCGAAGCCAAGGCAATCGAGTTGCCACCGGCGCTGGTGATCGTGATGCAGCTGATCTTCGGCACCCTGTTCGGCTTCGCCGGCGTGGCGCTGGCGACGCCGTTGGCGGCGGTGCTGTCGGTGCTGGTCAAGATGGTGTATATCGAAGATGGTTTAGGAGACAGACCCGTGAAGGAAGTCGGGGATTGAGCCGGCACTGAAAGCCAGCCGCATGCGCGCTGCCTTGTTCCTTGCGCCATGAAAAAAGCCGCGCAATTCGCGCGGCTTGATCTGGCTGATACCGGCTACGATCAGCGATTGCCTTTGGCAACTTCCTTTACATCGCCAACCTTCTTCTGAACTTTGCCTTCGGCCTGGTTCGACAGTCCTTCGCTCTGCTGCTGGCGGCTGCCAACGGCTTCGCCGACCTTTTGCTGAACCTTGCCGCCAACGTCCTTGGCCTTACCTTTGATCTGGTCCTTGTTCATTACAATCTCCCAGTTACATGGATGAGCCTTGAGCCTAGGCGCAACATCCTGGCGGTTCTGTACGCTGCTTAACAAACAGGCTTGCGCCAGACGCTCGCCAGCCACGGTTGCTGATCGCGTGGCAAACCCGGTGGGCGGTAGTAGTGCTGCAGCGCCTGGAAACCCGCCGCCGTCAGCAAGCGCTCCCAGTTTTCCCAATCGTAGTAACTGCCATAGCGCGGCCCGTTCCACCCTTCTTCGTTGTGTCCACGTGGATTTGAACTGAACAGCACGCCACCCGGTTTGATCGCAGCGAACAGCCGCAGCAGCACGCCGGGCAAGGCCGCGCTGGGCACATGGAACAGCGCCGCATTGGCGAACACGCCATCGAACTGCGCGGCAGGCAAATCAAGATGCAGAAAATCCTGGTGCCACACCTCGCAGCCGCTGTAGGCGCGCGCCATCTCGACGAAGCGTTCGCTGCCGTCGACGCCGATGGCGCGGTGGCCGAGCGCGCTGAACTGTTTGAGGTCGCGCCCCGGCCCGCAGCCGAGGTCGAGGATGGTGGCCGGCGCCGGCGTCTCGATCGCGCCCAGCAGTGCGTCGATGTTCTGGCTGACGTCATGATCGATCGTGCCGGCGAAGAAGGCCTCGGCCGTGTGGTTGTAGTGGGCGAGCGTGCGCCGGGTGATGTCATCGTGGTCCATGGCCCGCATTGTGCCAGCAGTCCAGGCACGGCGCTCGCCTTGCCCCTTGCGCGGGCTTACCAGATCCGCACGCGCTCCTGCGGCGCCAGGTACAGCGTCTGGCCCGGCTTGACGTCGAAAGCCTTGTACCAGGCGTCCAGATTGCGCACGGTGTAGGTGCGGTACTGGGCCGGCGCGTGGCCATCGGTCACCACCACACGGCGCAGCGCAGTCTCGCGCATCTTGGTGCGCCAGGCATGGGCAAAGCCGGCGAAGAATTCGCGGTCGGCCTCCACACCGCTGCCCTTGCCGCTCGGCGAGCGTTTGAAGGCATCGTAGGCCGCGGCCAGGCCAGCCAGGTCGGACAGGTTTTCGCTGAGCGTCAATTGGCCGTTCAGCGCCAGGTCGTCGAACGGCTTGTAGCCCGAATACTGCGCCACCAGTTTTTGCGAGGCGGCGCGGAAATGCGCCAGGTCTTCCCTGGTCCACCAGTCGCGCAGGCGGCCGCTGGCGTCGAACTGGGCGCCCATATCGTCGAAGCTGTGGCTGATCTCGTGGCCGATAACGGCGCCGATCGCGCCATAGTTGGCGGCGTCCGAGGCTTTGGGATCGAAGAACGGCGCTTGCAAAATAGCGGCCGGGAAATTGAGCGCGTTCTGCATCGGCAGGTTCAGGGCATTGACCACGTGCGGCGGCATGGCCCAGGCCGAACGCACCGGGCGCTGCTTCAGCTTCGCCAACTCGTTTGAATAATGGAATTGCTGGGCGCGCATCACATTGCCGAGCGCGTCATTCGCCGATACTTGCAGGCCATCGTACGAGGCCCAGAGGTCCGGATAGCCGATGCCCACATACATGGTGCGCACTTTTTCCTTGGCATGGGCGCGGGTCGACGGCGCCATCCATGCCAGCTTGTCGATGCGGTTTTCAAATGCGCTCTTGATGTCGGACACCATGCGCTGCACCTGGGCCTTGCTCTCGGCCGGGAAATATTTGCTCACGTACAGCTTGCCGACGGCATCAGGCATGGCGGCGCTGGTCGCGCCAAGGGCGCGCTTGGCGCGCGCCGACTGTTGCGGGGTACCGCCCAGTACTTTGCCGTAGAACGCGAAGCGCACGTCGGCGAACGATTTCGGCAGCGTGTCCGCGAACTGGTTCAGCAGGTTGAAGGCAAGATAATCCTTCCAGGTCGCCAGGTCGGTGGCGCCCACCTGCGCGGCGGCGCCGGCGACGGCGCCGGGATGGTAGACGATGAAGCGCTCTTGCTTGCCGAGACGCGCGCCCGCCAGGAAGGCGTGCCAGTCCATGCCGGGCGCCCTGGCCGCGAAGTCCCTGGCGTTCCAGACGTTGTTGGCTTTCTGGATGTCGCTCGACGCTTCGCGCGTGGCGTGGCTTTGCGCCAGCTTCACTTCGAGTGCGAACACCCTGGCGGCGCGTTCTTCGGCATTGTCGAAGCCGCCGGCCTTGAGCATGGCGCCGATATATTCCTGGTAACGCGTGCGCAGCTCGGCCATGCGAGGGCTGGCGTCGAGGTAATAGGCGCGGTCCGGCAAGCCGAGCCCGCCCTGCAGCAGGTACGGCAGGTTGACGCCCGGCTCGGTCAGCCCCTGGTTGATCCACACGCCGAACAGATTCGGGGTGCTGAAATTGGTGAAGTTCAGCGGATCGACATCGGCGCGCAGCGACTCGCCCAGCACGCGCGACAGGCCCGCGCGGTCCCTGATGGCGGCGATGTTGGCAAGACGCGGCTGCAGCGGCTTGAGGCCGGCGGCCTCGATCGCCGGCTCGTTCATCCAGGCTTGATAGAAATCGGCGACCTTGCGCGCTTCGGTATTGGCCTTCGCATCACGCCCGGCGTCTTCGATCAACTTGACGATGCGGGTGTTGTTGGCGTCCGCCAGCGCAGCCATGGCGCCCCACGAACCGCGGTCGGCCGGGATCTCGGTCTGCTCCAGCCATTCGCGGTTGGCCCAGGTAAAGAAGTCGTCGCCCGGCAGCACAGTGGCGGCGGCGGGCCTGGCAGGCGCCTGCGCCGTGGCCTGCTGTGCCAGCGCGGGCATGGCAGCTTGCGCGGCGCACAGCGCCAGCACGACGGCGGCCTTGATGGGTGTCCAGCTCGGGTTCATGGTGTCCTTTCGGTGTCTCCTGGATTGTCGGTCGGCGCCGCATCGAGGCGCGCACGCAGACCGTCATCTTAGAGAAGCGCCAAAAAATTTCAGATTTTTTTTGAAAAAACCCTAAAGTTCCCCAAACTTCGTCCGTAACAGGTACAGACACCTGATAATCCGGCAACTGTTTTATTTACCTGATAACAATATGAACGACAACGAGGTCCTTGCGATGTACGAAACCCTGGCCGGCATCACCGGCCAGATGGCGCAGGCTGCCAAGGCAGGCAACTGGAGCGACTTCGAGCAACTCAACACCGAAGCCAGGGTCGAGGCGCGCGTGGCCGCTGCCGGTATGCCGGCACTGGACGGCGGCAAGCGCCTGCGCAAGATCGACCTGCTCAAGCAGCTGATGGCGAACGACCGCGCCATCCGCGACCTGACCGACCCAGCGGACGGCCAACTGGAGCGCGCACTGCACGCGCACTGATCCGCGGATCGGTCTGACACCAAGGCGCCTGCGGGCGCCTTTTTTTCGCGCTCACCCGGCAATTGCCATAAAAAAAAGCGCTGTCACCGTTATCTATGGATGAGCAATGAACTGTTGAGCTGAGTTGCGGTCGAAACCTGATCGTCATCGACAGGAAACCACCATGAAGGCGCCCCGGTTCGAGAAGTGGTTTGCTGGCCTGACATTACTGAACCGGCCACAGCGCAAGCGGGTACAGCAAGCTCTGCATCCCGCAGCCGGGCTCGAGCAGGTCATCGCGCTCATCGACAAAGTGCGGACGCAGGCACGCCGTTGTCCGCGCTGCGACTGCACCCGGTGTTACCGCCATGGTCACGCCAACGACCTGCAACGTTATCGCTGCCGCGATTGCGGGCGCACCTTCAACGACCTGACCGGCACCCCGCTGGCGCGTCTGCGCCTCAAAGGCAAGTGGCTCGACTACTGCGCAGCGCTGCTGGCATCTAGCCCCATACGCCAATCGGCCGAACGCGTCGGCGTGCATCGCAACACTGCATTTCGCTGGCGTCACCGCTTCCTGCGCTGGGTCAAGCTCGATCGGCCGCAGTGCCTCACCGGCATTGTCGAGGCTGATGAAATGTTCTTGCTCGAATCGCAGAAAGGTTCGCGCAAGCTCGATCGGCCGCCGCGCAAACGGGGCGGCCGCGCACGGCGGCGCGGCATTTCGCGCGAACTCGACTGCATCCTGGTGGCGCGCGACCGCAGCGGCCAGACGATCGATGCCGTCACTGGACGCGGCGCATTGACGGCGGCCCAACTGACGCAGCACCTGCTGCCTAAGCTTGATCCGCAAGCGCTGCTGGTCAGTGACGCCAACGCGGCTTACCGGGCGTTCGCCAGCAAGCACCGGATTGCCCATCAGGCGGTCAACCTGCGTGCCGGCCAGCGGGTGCGTCGTGCGGCGGGCGTTATCCACGTACAGAACGTCAACGCCTATCACGCGCGTTTGCGCCAGTGGCTTACGCCATTTCGAGGCGTGGCATCGCGCTATCTGCCGAATTATCTGGGCTGGCGCTGGGCGCTCGACATGGGCCGAATTGCTAACGCCGAACAATTGTTCAGCATCGCAGTCAAACTCATCTATACGAAACGGTGACAGCGCCTAAAAAAAAGCGCCCGCGGGCGCTTTGAATAACCGAGCCAGAGGCTCGGCTGCTGAATGGGGGAGAGAGCGAACCCCAGGTATCTCCTGGCGTCGCCTCTTGCCGGTTGCTTCCGGCGTCTGCTGCCACTGCAGGCAGGCAGACTGCTTCCGGACACAGGCGTTTCTTCAACGGTTGCCTGATGGTCGCGCCACGCTATCGGTGGTGGCTGCGTCAGGCCCTGTGCCGTCGTGATCTCGACGACCACGGGGCAAGTATAGCGGATTTACTGACCTTGTGTAGACAAGTTGTGCGCGCCCTGTTCCAGGCTCGGCTCGACCGCTGCCGGGGCTGCCGGCGTGGCCCGCTTGCGCGCGAACCGCTGGCGCAGGCGGTCCATCAAGGGCACGCGCGGCTCGCCGATCGGGCGCAGCGGCGGCGCTCTCCTGCGCCGCCGCACCAGCAGCAGCGCGCCGATGGCCACGGCCAGCACCAGCAGCGCGCCGGCAGCGGCGCCGATCCAGCCCCAGGATGATTCCTCGTGCGGTTGCGGCGCCGCCTTCTTGCGCACCGGATGCACCCGCGGCGCTGCAGGCGCTGTGTGGGGCATGCGCGCGCTCACCTCGGACGGCTTGGCGCCCATTGCCACCTGGAGCACCCTGACCTTGTCTTCCAGTTCGCCGATCTGATGGCGCAACTGGGCATTCTTGACGTCGAGTGCGGCGCATACGCCTGGCTGGCCCGCTACCGGCGCCGGCGCCGGAGCCGATGTACAGGCGGCTACTGGCGGCGCTGCAATCGGCAAAGCGGACGGCGCTGCTGTCTGGTGTTCGGGTTTGGCCTCGGGTTTGGCCTCGGGCTTGGGTTCGGGCTTTGGCCCCTTCGCCACGACTGGACGCGGCGCCGGCTTTGGCTGGACGGGCGCCGCGACGGCGCGCAGCGTGGGCGCTGGCGGCGCGTGTTGTACGCCAGGCTTAAGCGCCTGCACAACAGGCGTGACAGCAACAAGCGGCGCAGCAATAACTGGCGCCGCCCGTGGCGCGGGATGCGGATCTGGCGCCAGCCCCAGCGTCACCAGGCGCACGTTGCGCTGGCTGCCGTCGACCAGCTCCAGGTACAAATGCAGGCGGTTTGACTCCACCGGGGCCAGCGACGTCACGTGCACGAACTGGCGGCCGTCGCGCCGCATCACGGACATGGACAGGGTCGACAGCACAGGCGGCATGCCGATATTCGCGCCACGATAGACTTCAGGATGCGCCAGGCGCACGCCAACCTGCGCCGCCGGGTTGTCGAGCAGATTGAGTTCGATGTCGGCGACCAGCGGCTGGCCGATGAAGGAAGCCACGCGCGCGTCGCCCAGCTCGGCAGCGCCGACTGAAACGGCCGCGCCGGCCAGCAGCGCGCAGGTAATGGAGAGTGTGAGGCGGCGAGCCATAGTAAAACCGATACAAGACGATAAAGAGTAGCCCGAGCGTAATTAACGGACATTGAGATAAACTCTTTAGCCATGGCCTCGTTTTTCGGCTTTCTACGTCGCTTTCAATAACAGGAACCGTTTATGGAAAACAGGATTGAGAAGGACAGCTTCGGACCGATCGAGGTCCCGAGCGACAATTTATGGGGCGCGCAGACCCAGCGCTCACTGCACCACTTCCACATTTCGACCGAGCGCATGGCGCCCGAACTGGTCGCTGCGCTGACCCAGGTCAAGCGCGCCGCCGCCGCCGTCAACCGCTCGCTCGGCAAGCTCGCGCCCGACAAGGCCGACGCCATCATGCGCGCCGCCGACGAGGTGCTCGAAGGCCGCCACCCCGGCCAATTCCCGCTCGCCGTGTGGCAGACCGGCTCCGGCACCCAGAGCAATATGAACATGAACGAAGTGCTGGCCAACCGCGGTTCCGAACTGCTGGGTGGCGAGCGCGGCGAGGCGCGCCTGCTGCATCCGAACGACCATGTGAATATGGGCCAGTCGTCGAACGACATCTTCCCCACCGCCATGCACGTGGCCGCGGCCTGGGCCGTGGCCAAGGACGTGCTGCCGGCGCTGGCCCAGCTGCGCGCCACGCTCACCATAAAATCGCGTGACTTCGAGCCGATCGTCAAGATCGGCCGCACCCACCTGCAAGATGCAACGCCGCTGACCCTGGGCCAGGAGTTCTCGGGCTATGTGGCCCAGCTTGAATATTCCGAGCAGGCGATTCGCTCTTGCCTGCCCGGCCTGCTGCTGCTGGCTGCCGGGGGGACCGCGGTCGGCACCGGCCTCAACGCACACCCCGAGTTCGCGCCGCGCATTGCCGCCGAGCTGGGTTCGCGCACCGGCCTGTCCTTCAAGACCGCGCCCAACAAGTTCATGGCGCTGGCCGGGCACGACGCCATGGTCGCGGCCCACGGCGCCTTCAAGACCCTGGCCACGGCGCTGATGAAGATCGCCAACGACGTGCGCTGGATGGCGTCCGGCCCACGCTCGGGCCTGGGTGAAATCACCATCCCCGAAAACGAGCCGGGCAGCTCGATCATGCCGGGCAAGGTCAATCCGACCCAGTGCGAAGCGCTGACCATGCTGTGCTGCCAGGTGTTCGGCAACGACGTCGCGATCACGGTCGGCGGTTCGCAGGGCAACTTCGAGCTGAACGTGTTCAAGCCGATGATCGCGCACAACTTCCTGCAGAGCGCGCGCCTGCTGGCCGACGGCATGCGTTCGTTCGACCAGCACTGCGCCAAGGGGATCGAACCGAACCGGGTCCGGATCGGCGAGCTGATGGAAAAATCGCTGATGCTGGTAACCGCGCTGGCGCCGCACATCGGGTATGATCGCGCCGCGCAGATCGCCAAGAAGGCGTCGACTGACGGCCTGACCTTGCGCCAGGCGGCGCTGCAGAGCGGCTTCGTCGACGAGCAGCAGTTCGACCAGTGGATCGTCCCGATCGACATGACCCGGCCCGATCCGGTGTGATGCCGGGGACCGAATCCAAGGGCCGCGGATCGCCGGCGGCGGCTGCCGATGGCGATCCGGTTGCGCATTAACCGGGCGGGCGAGCACGACATGCCCGTCCGTCAAGCGGCCTCGTGAATCGTACGCCGCGTTTACCACCCCGAGGATAGAATGCAAAAAATAGTTTTCGATTTGACATCAGAATTTGTCGAGCTCAACCAGTTGGTGAAACTGGTCGGTCTGGTCGACAGCGGCGGCGCCGGCAAGAATATGGTCGCCAGCGGCGTGGTGTCGGTCGATGGCAAGCAGGAGCTTCGCAAGACCGCCAAGATCCGCAGTGGCCAGACCGTCTCGGTCGGCGACATCCGGATCAGCGTTCAGTAGTCAGTCCGTAAAGTGGCCGAAAGGCCGGCCGCCATGGCAAAAAAACGGCGGCTTATGTTTGCGCACTAACAAACAGAGCGGGGCTTCCTTGTTTATATTTTAAGACGTCAATTAACGCCTTAGAGGACAATCCGATGGAAAACCTGGAACCCCGCGCGCAATCGCAAGAACAGCTGATCGGCGACCTGCGTCTCGTGATCGAAAACGCGGAAGAACTGCTCAAGAACACCGACCAGTATTCAAGCGCGATGTATCAGGGCGCGCGCGCCAAGCTGTCGCTGGCGCTCGAAGCGGCCAATGAAGAACTGTCGCGCTTTGAAGATGCACAGCTCGAGCGCATGATGGCGGCCACCCGCGCCGCCAATGAGCAATTCCTCGACCGCACCTGGGAAGAACGCGTCCTGCGCGCGTTTCACTGATCGTTCGGCGCCGCAGCCAACGACAAAAGATGCAGTACCGGTTGCGCCGCCCTGGCGCAACCGTGATGCCCGGCTCAAGCCTTGGTATTGATCGTATTGCCCAGATGCGCCGGCAGATTCGGCGATTGCGGCGCAGGCAGCGCGTCGAGCAACTGGGTCGCCGACGCCATCGCGATATCTTGCGCGCGTTTCAAGACCGCGATGCCGATTTCCTGGCGATTGCCGGTTTCGGCCATGCTGGTGGCGAGGCTGGCGATATTCGTGACGTCCATCGTGGTTTCCTTTTAAGGCTGATCACTCATTAACGTCGGCGCTGCCTGGAACTTTAGGCGTGCTTTGTAACCAGGCCTGCAGCCACGTCATCACCCCATCCGGATCGTTCAGGTCGAGCCAGGCCACGCCTGCTGCGACATCGCCTGGTCGCGCCACATCGGACACCACGCCCACGATCGCGCCGTCATCCGGATACAGCGGCGGCTTGCCCACTTGCGGGCGGTACACCTCGAGCTTGGGCAGCAGCTCCCATTTATACCCTTCGACCAGGGTCAGGTCGGCCGGCGACAGGCGCTGCAGGTGCTCGGCCAGCGATGGCTCGGTCTCGCCGCGCAGCTCGCGCATGATCGCGGTGCGGTAGGGCGAGGCGATCATCACCTCGGCGGCGCCGGCCAGGCGCAGGCGCGCACTGTCCTTGCGCGGCGGCTCGAGCTCGATGTCATGGTGACTGTGCTTGACGATGTTCACACGCAGCCCGGCGCCAGCCAGGCGCGCCACCAGTTTTTCCAGCAGCGTGGTCTTGCCGCTGCCCGACCAGCCGACCACGGCCAGCACTTGCCCAATTTCTTTTTTCACGACGTCGCCTGCCACTTCAATATCCAACACGATAACGGGTTCCCCGGTAATTCATCACAGCCGCCTTCGGCAGCAAACGCTCGAGCACCAGGCCCGGCGCCACTTCTTCGCCTTCGCGGCGCAGCATCTTGTCGACCAGCAGCAGCCGTTCGGCCGGATCCGGCGAATAGATGTAGCCGCCGAAGACCACTTTCGGAATCTCGCGCTGGATCGCCTCGGGCAGTTGCTGCAGGGTGCGCACGCTGTCTTCAGGCGCGGGCGCAACGGCGGCAAGCGGCCCAGCGGCAACGCGTGCCGGCGCTGGCGCCTCGCGCACTTGCGCCGGCGCAGCCGCGCGCCTGGCCGCTGGCGCGGATTCTTGCACCGGGACCGGCCTGGACGGCGCGACCTGCTTCGCGACCGGCGCAGGCACTGGCACTGGCACTGGCGCTGGCACTGGCACTGGGACTGGGACTGGCACAAGTGCTGGAACCGGCGCCGGCGCGGAAACGGGCGCCGGCGCGGGCGCGGATACAACTGGCGCCGGCAGTGTGGACAGCGGCGCCTGTGCGACAACGACGGTCGGCGCCGACCGCAACTGTCCCCCATCCTGGCGCAGCCACCACAGCGCGACGCCAGCAAGCAGCACGCCACAGCCCACCGCGAGCGCCACATAACGGTGCTTGCCCCCCTCCCCCGCAGCCGGCGTCGGGTACGACTGCGCGGGCGCATGAATGGTCGGCGCGCTGCCCAGCTGGCGCTCGGCCTGGGCTTTTTTCAGTGCTTCGAGAATGTACGACATATTATTTTCCCATCCCGCCAGCGGCCAGCAGGCGCGGTTCGGCCACGCCGGACAGTTGATTGAGACGCATGTAAGTGTGCGGTCCGGCCACGCCGTCCGCTTTCAGTCCCTGTTTCGCCTGGAACGCGCGCAAGCGCTCTTTCATTGCCGCGTCGAGCGGCCGATCAGGCGCGGGCCCGGCAGCGCCGCTCGAAGCGGCCAGGCGCTGCGCCAGCCAATCGACATCGGCGCCGCGGTCGCCCTGCGCCACCACGTCGCGAAACGCACGCGGCGCGCGCCAGAACGTGGTGAACTCGCCGCCGAAACGGGCCGCGAACGCGGCGATCGTCACCCGCTCACGGCGGCCATCGGCTTCGAGCGTCACGCCCTCGGCGTCGATCGCGCGCAAGACCGCGTAGCCGGTGCGCGCGCCATCGTGCAGCGTCACCACCGCCGGCCGATCGAGCAGGCGCAGTTCATACAGGCCGCCGCGGCCCTGGTAGCAACGCAGGTTGACGCGCAGCGCGGCCTCGCACATGGTCTTGACGTCGGCCCCGGCAAGCTTGCCGAAATCGGATCCCCACAACACGCCCAGAACGCCCAGCGCCGCGGCCTCGCCGGCCTGCATCGGCACCTGTTGGCCCGCCTTGCCGATGGCGGCCGGCACTGCCTTGACCGGGGTCGCCCTGGCCCCGGCCGCCTGCGCTGCCGGCGCTGCCGGCCCCGATGGATGCGGCATGATCTGCCACGCCGCCGCGGCGCTGAGCGCCACGCCGGCCAGCACGCCGCCGGCGATCAGCGGCCAGCGCGCAGCCGCTTTTTTCGGCGCCGGCTCGCCGCCAAACACTTCGTCGGCCGCGCGCAGCAGGATCGGACGCGTCACCTGGGCGCTGTTCTCGACATACGCGCCCAGCAAGGCGCGGTCGCACAGCAGGTTGATGCGGCGCGGTACGCCATGCGTGAGGCGCTGGATCAGCGGCACCAGCGGCGGCGGGAATGGCATGCCGAGCGCGCCCGACACTGCCAGCCGGTGCGCGATATAGGCGCCGGTTTCGGCTTCGAGCAAGGGGCCCAGGTGGTAACGCGCGATCACGCGCTGCGCCAGTTGTTCGAGTTCGGGCCGGGCCAGCATGGTGCGCAGTTCGGGCTGGCCGATCAGGATGATCTGCAGCAGCTTGCGCTCGCTGGTCTCGAGGTTGGTCAAGAGCCGCAGTTGTTCCAGCACGTCGGGCGCCAGGTTCTGCGCCTCGTCGATCACCAGCACGTTGTTCAAGCCCGCCGCGTGCGATTCGAGCAGGTAGCCGTTGATGGCGTCGACGTAGCCCTTGACGCCGAACGGCGCCGCGCCCGCCGGCGGCAGCTCGATGTGCAATTCGTCGCACACCGTCAGCAGCAGCTCTTCCACCGTCAGCTTGGGGTTGAAGATATACGCCAGGCGGCAGTTATCCGGCACCTGCTCGATGAAGCAGCGGCACACCGTGGTCTTGCCGGCGCCGATCTCGCCGGTGAGCAGCACGAAGCCGCCGCCGCTGCCGATCCCGTACAGCAGATGCGCCAGCGCTTCGCGGTGACGCTCGCTCATGAACAGATAGCGCGGATCGGGCGCGATCGAGAACGGTGCTGCCTTCAGCTGGAAATAGTGGTTGTACATTCAGTGGATGCGGCGATGAATACGGCAATGGATACAGCAACGAATACGGCAACGACAGCGCGGGTGGCCGCGCCCTTAACGGGGGCCCGGCTGCGGCTTGAACTTTGCGCAGTATATTTTGCTTTTGTCATTGGCGTACGCGATGGTGCTGCCGGGGTTGGACTTGCGCAAAGGGTAGCGCGAGGCGTCCAGCGCCCGGAACGCCGTGCCGGAGGCGCCGCGCACCGCTTTTTCAAGTTCGTCCGGTTTGCTTTCGGTGAGCGCGGCGATGAAGGTCAGTTCGCTGCTGTCGTCGCTGACCATCACCTGTTTTACCTGCGCGCCCCAGAGCGTAGCGTCGGTGCGGAACCAGTAGGCGCCGCCTTCGCGCTTGTACGAGGGGCCGAAGTACTGCGTCATGTAGCGGTAGAAGTAGGCGTTATCGAGCTGGCCGCGGCACAGCAGCGCGCTGCCGATCACCGGCCCGAAGGTCGATGGCGCCGCCTGCACCGGGGCAGTCGCCAGCGCCAGCAAAGCGCCCACGGCCAACGCGCGCAGGCCGGCCCGGGCCCGCGCAGCGGGGCGCTGCGCACTGGCTGGCTGGGGCACGGCTTGCAATGGCTGCAAGAGCGGTTGGCGGTTCACTGGAAAACTCTCCTTCGACGATCCCGGCATTATGACACCCTGCCGCGCCGGCTTGCCATCCCGGCGCCGGCCATGACGCCGGTCTGCGGGGACGTCAAGCGCGGCGCTGTTGTGGTCGAGCCACATGCAAGCAGCAACCCTTGTCAGCTTGCCAAAGCATCCCATCGGCCTGTTTCAATGCCGGCATCAGCTGCGCGCCACCGCTTCGGCCAGCACCGCCTCGACCTGGTCCGGCAGCGCCGGCTTGAGCAGATGCCGGTCGAAGCCGGCCGCGCGCGAGCGGGCGCGGTCTTCGTCGGCGCCCCAGCCGGTGAGCGCCACCAGCATCGCACCGGCCAGTTCGGGCGCGGCGCGCAGGCGGCGCGCGGTCTCGTAGCCGTCCATGCGCGGCATGCCGATATCGAGGAAGATCAGATGCGGATCGAATGCGGCGGCGGCCGCCAGCGCGGCCACGCCGTCATGCGCGATGCGGGTGTCGTGGCCGGCCAGGTCCAGCAGCGCGGCCAGCGTGAGGGCGGCGTCGGCGTTGTCGTCGGCCACCAGCACGCGCAACTGGCGTCCGCGCGCGCGCGGCGCCTGGATTGGCGCCGACGCCTCGGGCGCGGGCTGCGCGGCGTGCGCCAGCGGCAGGCGCACGGTGAACCTGCTGCCCTGCCCGACACCGGCGCTGGCGGCGCTGACGCTGCCGCCATGCAGTTCGACCAGGCGCCGCACCAGCGACAGCCCGATCCCAAGGCCGCCGTTCGAGCGGTCCAGGCTGCGCGCAACCTGGGTGAACATGTCGAACACGGCGCCGAGCGAATCGGCCGCGATGCCGACCCCGTTGTCGCTCACCGTCACCTCGAGCGCCTGGCCATCGGTGTCGGCCTGCGCGGCGAGCACGATGCGCCCACCGTGCGGCGTGTACTTGGCCGCATTCGAGAGCAGGTTGCTGACCACCTGGCTGATGCGCACCGGGTCGACCTCGACCTCGAGCGGCGCATCCGGCAACAGCACCTCGAGCCGGTGACGGTTGGCGTCGACCAGCGGACGGCTGGTCTCGACCGCGGTGGCGATCGCGTCGCGCAGGTCGACCCGGCGCGCCTGCAATACCAGCTTGCCGCTCGAGACGCGCGCGATGTCGAGCAGGTCGTTGACCAGATGCACCATGTGGTTCAGCTGGCGCTCCATCATGGCGCGCACATTGTCCAGCAGCGCCGGATTGGCGGCGCGGCCGCCGGCGTTGCCGTCGGCATGCATGCGCATCAGCTCGAGGCCGTTGCGGATCGGCGCCAGCGGATTGCGCAGTTCGTGCGCCAGCGTGGCCAGGAATTCGGACTTGCGGCGGTCGGCGCCGCGCAGTGCCTCGGCCCCGCGCACCCGCTCGATGTGGGCCCAGCAGCGTTCGACGACGGCCTCCACCAGCGCCACCTCGGTCGCGCTCCAGGCGCGCGGCGTGGCCTGGTGCACCGCCATCATCGCCACCAGCCGGCCGCCTTTCACCAGCGGGCAGCAGACGATCGCCTTGACGTCGATCTGGTTGAACATGGCGGCGCCGTCGGCATCGGTCAGTTCGGCGTCGACGTCGTGAATCAGCAGCGTGCGGCCCTGGCGCATGTCGGCGCGGGCGCGCGAACCGAACAGGTCGAGCGAATACACGCCCACCGTGCTGACCGCGCCCGGCGCGGTCCAGTCGTGGCGGATCGTGAAGCAGTCGTTGTCGGCTTCCAGGTCGGCGTAGGCCACCCGCGTCACGTCCAGGTACTGGCCCAGCAGGCGCGTGGCCTCGGCCATGATGGTGGTGGGGTCATGCGCCACCCGGGTCGCCTCGCCGATCGCGTCGAGCAGGCGCAAGCGCTCTTCCACCTGGCGCCGCTCGCTGATGTCGGCGCCGGTGACGGCGATCAACGGCACGCTGCCGTCGTCGCCGCTCACCGGGGCCAGCACGATATCGGCGAAACGGCGGTTGCCATCGGCCAGGTAGACCGCGACTTCGCGGCGCACGGTCTCGCCGCGCGCGGCCGCAGCCACCGACGCGTGGATCGATTGCGCCAGCTCTGGCGACGGCTTGAACCAGCCGCACTCCCAGAGCCGCCGGCCGACGATACTGTCGCGCCGGTAGCCGCCAAGCTCGAGCGCGACCTGGTTGATCTCGATTACCGTGCCGTCGGGCGCCATCAGACCGGCGAAGTGGGTGCCCTGGTCGAAGAAGGTGCGAAACTTGGCGTCGGCATCGAGCGCCAGCGACAGCTTCTGGTTGCTGATCGCCAGTTCGGCCAGCGCACAATCGCGCTCGCGCTCCGACACCACCTTGGAGGTGGTCTCGGAACAGACACAGAACACGCCGGCCACCGCGCCCGACTCGTCGCGGATGGCGCTGGCCGAGAAGGTGGCGTACATGGTCTCGGGGTAGCCGTTGCGCTCGACCGTGAAAGCGCGGTCTTCGGCATAGGTGGGGATACCGCGCAGCGCGTCGTCCATGGTCGGGCGCATCTGATCCCAGGTCTCGGCCCAGACCAGGTGGAACGGCTGGCCCAGGATGCGCTCGGGATGGCGCGCGCGCGCGCCCAGCAAGGCGCGGTAGCCGTCGTTGTACAGCAGATGCAGTTGCGGCCCCCACGCCACGTACATCGGGTGCTGCGCCCCGAGCAGGATGCTGACCGCGGTGCGCAGCGACTGCGGCCAGGTGTCCAGGCTGCCCAGCGGCGTCGCGCCCCAGTCGAACCCGCGCAGCAGCGCGCCCATGTCACCGCCGCCGGCGGCGAAATCGAGCTCGCGGCCAGAATCTTGTGGTAGTTGGTGCAGCCGGTGCTGCGGGTCGTGCGGAACGGATGCGTTGGACATGGAATGGTTGGCCGATTGCGCCGCGCGGAAGGCGCAGCCCGCAATCAGGGCGCAAGGCTGGAACGATACCACTTCAGCCGGCTTGCCGCCGCAAAAATGCATGCTGCATGCCCTGTGCGCAGCCCAGCCAGACCATACCAGTTACATCAAAAACCATACCAATTAAATACCTGTTGACATCACACAAGGGCCTGCCTATAGTGCGCTGACCCTTCTGACCCATTCTTCTTACATGATTGACTATCTCATCGGCGTCGACGGCGGCGGCACCAAGACCCGCGTGCGCCTGGCGCGCCCGGACGGCAGCGCACTGGCCGAAGCAACCGGCGGCCCATCGGCCCTGCGCCATGGCGTCGAACACGCCTGGAGCGTGGTCAACGGCGCGGTGCGCCAGGCCTTTGCCGCGATCGGCGTCGACGCCATTCCGATGGCGTCGTGCGCCATCGGCCTGGGCCTGGCCGGGGTGCACAACAAGGACTGGGCGGCGGCGTTCCGCCTGGCCAATCCCGGCTACCGCGCCTGCCTGCTCGACACCGACGCCTTCACCACCCTGATGGGCGCCCACGGCGGCCGCCCCGGCGCCATCGTCGCGATCGGCACCGGCAGCGTCGGCGAAGCCATGCTGCCCGATGGTCGCCGCATCGAAGTCGGCGGCTGGGGCTTCCCGGCCGGCGACGAAGCCAGCGGCGCCTGGATGGGCTTGCGCGCGCTGAACCATATCCAGCACGTGCTGGACGGCCGCGCCGACGGCGGCGCCTTCGCGCGCGACGTCATCGATGCCTGCGGCGGCGACCGCGACGCCATCCAGATCTGGCTCGGCAAGGCCAGCCAGACCGACTACGCCAGCCTGGCGCGCTTCGTCGTCAGGCACGGCCCGAGCGACGCCTGCGCTGCCGCGATCCTGCAGCATGCCGGGCGCGAAGCGGCCGACATCGCGCACGCGCTCGACCCGCACGGCGCGCTGCCGCTGTCGCTGTGCGGCGGCCTGGGCGAAACGCTGCGCCTGTACCTGCCGGCCGCCACGCTGGCGCGCTGCAGTCCGGCGCATGGCGATTCTGCCCACGGCGCGCTGCACATGATCGCCTCCCACCTCAAGGAACACCACGCATGAGCACTCCCATCAACGGCAACATCCTCACGCCCGGCGGCTGGGTGCGCGGCAGCCTGCGCTTCGGCGCGCGCGTGATCAGCGTCGACGGCCTGCGCGCCGATCCCGACGCCAACGGCGACGACTACATCCTGCCCGGCTTCATCGACGTCCACGTGCACGGCGGCGCCGGGCGCGACATGATGGAAGGCGGCGACGCGCCGCACGCCATCGCCGCCCTGCACGCGCGGCACGGCACCACCAGCCTGCTGGCCACCACCATGACCGCGCCGCTGGAAGACATCGAACGCGCGCTAGCCGGGATCGGCGCCGCCTGCCGCGCGCGCGGCGCCGGCGAAGCGCGCATCCTGGGGGTGCACCTGGAAGGCCCGTACATCAATTCGGGCAAGCTGGGCGCCCAGCCGCCGTTCGCACGCGAAGCCAGCCTGGCCGAAGTCAAGCGCCTTGATGCCCAGGCGCCGATGCGCCTGATCACGGTGGCGCCCGAGATCGACGGCCACATGGCGCTGGTGCGCCAGCTGGCCGATGCCGGCATCCGGGTCCAGGTCGGCCACACCAACGGCGACTACGCGGTCGGCGTGGCCGCGCTCGAGCATGGCGCGGCCGGCTTCACCCACCTGTTCAACGCCATGCCGGGCCTGCACCACCGCGACCCCGGCATGGTCGGCGCCGCGCTGGCGCACGCCGAATACGCCGAGATCATCCCCGACCTGCTGCACGTGCATCCGGGCGCGATCAAGACCGCGCTGCGCTGCATCCCGAAGCTGTTCTGCGTCACCGATTCGACCGCCGCCGCCGGCATGCCGGACGGCGACTACATGCTGGGCCGCCAGGTGGTGCACAAGTGCATGGGCGGGGTGCGCCTGGGCGACGGCACCCTGGCCGGCAGCACGCTGACGATGGACCAGGCGCTGCGCAACCTGGTGAGCATCGGCCTGACGATCGAGGACGCCAGCCGGCGCGTCTCGACCAACGCCGCCGACTACCTCGGCGAAACCATGCGCGGGCGCCTGGCGCCAGGCTGCCACGCCGACTTCGTGGTGCTTGGGCGCGACCTGCAGATCAAGGCTGTGTATATCGAAGGAGAACGACTATGAGCGCCACCACCTCACTGATGCTGCAAGAAGCGCTGTCAGCCGCCGAGTGCGTCGCCGGCCAGCTCACGCACGATGTCGAGCGCTACGCGGCGCTCGGCCAGCAGCTGCGCGCCACCAGCTTGAACAGCGCGGTGACGGTGGCGCGCGGCAGCTCGGACCACGCCTGCGGCTACCTGGCCTACCTGATCATGGCGCGCATGGGACGCCTGGTGACGTCGCTGCCGATGTCGCTCATCACCCTGTACAAGTCGCCGCTGATCGTGCGCGACACGCTGGCGGTGTCGATCTCGCAATCGGGCCAGAGCCCGGACGTGGTTGAGCCGCTGCGGTATTTTCGCGACGGCGGCGCCACCACGGTGGCGCTGGTCAACGACGCGGCGTCGCCGCTGGCCGAAGCGGCCGAGTGGACCATGCCGCTGCATGCGGGCAAGGAGCACAGTGTGGCCGCCACCAAGAGCTTCATCGCCAGCCTGGTGGCCGGCGCGCGCCTGGTGGCCGACTGGCAGAACGACGCCGCGCTGAAAGACGGCATCGCCGCCCTGCCCGACTCGCTCGCCGCCGCCGCCCAGGCCGACTGGTCGGCCGCGATCGAGGTGCTGGCGCCGGCGCGCAACATCATGGTGGTGGGGCGCGGCATGGGCTTCCCGCTGGCGCTCGAATCGGCCCTCAAGTTCAAGGAAACCTCGAGCCTGCAGGCCGAAGCGTTTTCTGGCGCCGAGATCAAGCACGGCCCGATGGCGCTGATCGAGGACGGCTATCCGCTGCTGATCTTCGCCACCCGCGGCCCGACCCAGGCCTCGCTGGTGGCGCTGGCCGACGAGATGCGCGGGCGCGGCGCGCGCGTGCTGCTGGCCGCGCCGGGCGACGTCGCCAGCCGCGACCTGACGCTGCCGACCGCGCGCATTGCCGACCTCGATCCGATCACCGCCGTGCAGGCGTTCTACGTGATGGCGGCGCAGCTGGCGGCCGCGCGCGGGCTCGATCCGGACCGCCCGCGCCACCTGAGCAAAGTCACCCGCACCAACTGATACGGCAAGCAAGACCATGAGCGACTACCTGGACCTGGCCGGCCAACTGATGATGGTGCGCCTGTTCGGCACCGAACTCGATGCCGACACCGACGCCTTCCTGCGCCGCCACCGCATCCGCGGCGCCTGCCTGTTCCGCCAGAACATGGTCGACGCGGCGCAGCTGACGCGCTTGACCGGCGCATTGAAAGACGCGCTGGGGCCGCAGGCGCTGATCGCGCTCGACCAGGAAGGCGGCGCCGTGGTGCGCGCCACCTGGGTGCCGGCGCCGCCGAGTGCGATGGCGCTGGGCGCGGCCAATGACCCTGCGCTGGCGCGCGCGGTCGGCGCGGCGGTGGCGCGCGCGGTGCGTTCGCTCGGCTTCAACTGGAACTTCGCGCCGGTGCTTGACCTGAACAACAACCCGCACAACCCGGTGATCGCCGAGCGCTCGTTCGGCGCCGATCCGATCAGCGCAACGCGCATTGCCATGGCCTGGATGGACGGCAGCGAAAGCGAAGGCGTGGCCTGCTGCGTCAAGCACTTCCCCGGCCATGGCGACACCCACGTCGATTCGCACCGCGACCTGCCCAGCGTCGACAAGCCGCTCGCAGAACTCGAGCGCTTCGAATTCGCGCCGTTCCGTATCGCCGCCGCGGCCGCGCGTCCGGCGCCGGCGGTCATGACGGCGCATATCGTGTACCCCGCGCTTGATGCGCTCAACCCGGCCACGATGTCGCGCGCAATCCTCACCGGCGTGCTGCGCGAACGCTTCGGCTACGACGGCGTGATCATCACCGACGGCATGGACATGCACGCCATCGCCCACCGCTACGGCGCCGGCGAAGCGGCCGTGAATGCGCTGGTGGCGGGCGCCGACATGGTGATGGCGATCGGCTCGCGCGCGGCGCAGCTCGAGACCGTGCACGCGATCGCGCAGGCGATACAGGACGGCGTGCTGCCGCTGGCCGAGGTCAAGGCGCGCCTGCAACGACTGGGCGCGCTGGCCGACCGGCATCCGGCCGCGGTCGGGCCCTACGCTGCCGAAGACGACGACCGCGCCCTGATGGCGCGCGCCTGGCGCGCCGGCCTGACGCCGCTGCGCCGGCCGGCGCGTCCCGCCCGGGGCAGCGCGCTGCGGCTGGTGGCGCGCGCCGACGTGGTCAGCGACGGCGTCTCGGAAGCCGGCGCGCCGGCGGCCGCCATCGCCGCAGTATTACGCCGCGTGTACGACGTCGATCTGGTGACCTATGCTGACGCCGACCGCTTCGACTGGGGCGCCCTGGCGCAGGACGGCCGCTTCACGATCCTGGCCTCGACCTCGCGCCGCCGCTACGGCGAACATGCGCGCGCCAACTGGCGGCCCGACCTGCACCTGGCGCTGTGGAATCCGTACCAGGCGCTTGATTTTCCTGTGCCGGCCCTGCTGACCTACGGCTTCGCGCCACCCGCGCTCGAGGCGGCGCTGGCCTGGCTGGCGGGCGACATCGAGGCCGGCGGCCAGTGTCCGGTGCCGGGCTTCGATGGCATTGATGACCCGGCAACCCGGCAGTAACGCGATGTAACGACACGGGCGCCGGCGTCAGCCATACGGCACAATTGACGCAGCCGGAACCCGGCCGATTTATGGGACAATGCACGTTTTGTCCATAATTGGCATTTTTGCTATATTGGCGAAAGCGCATTTCGCCCACACTTTTTGTCTTGATCGAAGGATACCAAATGTCCCAATTCCGTCTTGCTCGCCTTGGCCTGATGCTGGCCGCCGTTGGTCTGTGCACCCCGCTCCTGATGACGACCGCCCACGCCCAGGACAAGGCTGCCGCCCCTGCCGCGGCCGCAGCGCCGGCCGATACCGTCCGCCCCGAGCTGTTCAAGCTGCTCGACCCAGCGGCAATCAAGCAGCTGATGGATGCCAAGAACTACGCCGAAGTGCAGAGCCGCGTGACCCAGGCTGAAGCCGTCGCCAACCGCACCCCGTACGAAGACTACGTGCTCAACCGCATGAAGCTGTCGCTCGGTTCGAGCACCAACAACAATGCGCTGGCAATGCCGGCCCTGGAAGCGGTGATCAACTCGGGCCGCTTGAGCCCGGCCGAGCAGACCAACTTCATCGAAGCGCTGGCCAATATGCACTACAACGCCAAGGATTATCCGAAGGCGATCGAGTGGTTCAAGCGCTACCAGAAAGAAAGCAGCACCCCGAACAAGGTCAACGCCTCGCTGGTGCGCGCCTACTACCTGAGCGGCGACAATGCCGGCGTCAAGGCGCTGCTGCTGCCGTCGATCGAAGCGACCGAAAAAGCCGGCCAGGCGCCGAGCGAAGAAGACCTGCGCCTGCTGGCCTCGGCGGCCCTCAAGCAAAAGGATGACGCCGCTTACCTGGTGGCGCTGGAAAAACTGGTCACCTACCATCCGAGCGACGACTTCTGGACCGATGTCCTGAGCCGCGGCGTGGCGCGCAAGCCTGGCTTCGACAACAACACCAACGCCATCAACTACCTGCGCCTTGAATTTGCCGCGCTCAAGAAGCTCGATGCCCAGGAATACGTCGACCTGGCCGAAATCGCCATGCGCGACGGTTTCCCGACCGAAGCCAAGAAGGCGCTCGACGCCGGCTTCGCAGCAGGCGTGCTGAGCACCAAAGCGCACACCGCGCTGCGCGACAAGGCCAACAAGGGCGCGGCCGACGACGCCAAGAACATCGCCAGCGGCGAAGCTTCGGCATCGAAGAGCAAGACCGGCGCCGGCCTGGTCAACCTGGGCTGGGCCTACGCCACCATGGACCAGGCCGACAAAGGCGCGGGCTTCATCCAGCAGGGTATCGCCAAGGGCGGCCTGAAGAACGCCGAAGAAGCCAAGCTGCGCCTGGGCATGGCGCAGGCACGCGCCGGCAAGAACGCTGAAGCGATCTCGACCTTCCAGACCGTCAAGGGCGGCGGCGGCGCCGGCGACCTGGCCAAGTACTGGATCGTCCTGCTGCAGCAGAAGCAGCGTGGCGGCGGCGCCCAGACCGCGGCCAACTAAGCACGCTTCAGTTGACCCCGTGAAAGCGGGCCGGGCCTTGTGCCCGGCCCGCTTTTTTCATGGAAGATCCTCGCGGCCTGTGGAACGCCGATCGCGCGCCTGTGTGCGCGCCCGTACATCCAGCCTGCCTGACCCAGCCGATAATTTTTTTTATTTGCAGCGGAGGCGACATGACGACGGTTCGCAAGGGACAGGCTCCTGCCAAGCTGGGGCGCAACGAATTCCACCTGCGCTTCAGGAGCGCCTTCCAGGACCCCGGCTACGCGGCGCTGGAACAGGAACTGTGTGCGATCGAGAACGTCGCCTGGGACGCCTACAGCAACAGCCGCAAGGCGCCCAACACCGTCAAGGCCGGCCCCGGCTTCGCCGATCCGGACTACGACCTGTCGATCGAATGGAAACAGGCGCGCGAGCGCCTGCTCGAGGCCGAGAAGCAGCAGAAGGATCCTGCTTCGCCCAACCGGATCCTGATCATCAACGGCGCCGCCCGCAACGACGGCACCTGCCCCAGTGAAATTTCAAAGAGCTGGCGCCTGGCGCAGATCGTGCGCGAGACCCTGCTGCATGACGGCGTCGAGGCCGACCTGCTCGACCTGAGCCTGTTGAACTCGGACTACGACCGCCACATCCACCCGTGCAAGGCCTGCGTCTCGACCGCCATGCCGCTGTGCCACTGGCCGTGCAGCTGCTACCCGAACCACAGCGAGCGCCAGGTCAACGACTGGATGAACGAGATCTACGAGCGCTGGGTTCTGGCGCACGGCGTGATCATCGTGACGCCGGTCTACTGGTACCAGACCCCGGCCGTGCTGAAACTGATGATCGACCGCCTGGTGTGCGCCGACGGCGGCAACCCCGACCCGTCGAGCACCCACGGCAAGAAGGCCGAAGAGGCCAAGCAGATCGAGCGCGACGGCTGGGATTATCCGAAACACCTGGCCGGGCGCGCCTTCGGCCTGATCGTGCATGGCGACGTGGCCGGCATCGAAGGCGTGCGCCGCTCGCTGTCGGACTGGCTCGAATGGATGGGATTACTGAGTTCGGGCAGCTTCGGCCAGCTCGAGCGCTTCATCGGCTATTACGAATCGTATGCCGACAGCCACGCCACGCTCGACCAGGATCAGGCGGTGCAGGAAGAAACGCGCAACGTGGCGCGCTCGGTAGCGAGCGCGGTACGCGAAATCCGCGCCGGACGGGTGGCGCTGGCGCAGCAGCCGCTGCGCAACCCGCGTCCGAAGTAGATCGTATTACTGGCTGGATCAGATCGCGGTGTAGCCGCCGTCGACCACCATCTCGTGGCCGTTCACGTACGAGGCGCCGTCCGAGCACAGCCACAACGCCGCTTGCGCGATTTCGGCCGCATCGGCGAAGCGTCCCATCGGATGCGATGCCTTGAGGCGCTTTTCGCTGCCGGCGTCGCGTTCGATCAGGCGCGCCAGCATCGGCGTCTTGACCGCCCCCGGGCACAGCACATTGACGCGGATGCCTTCGCGCGCGTACTCGGCGGCGGCGCTCTTGGACAGGCCCACCACGGCGTGCTTGCTGGCGGCGTAGATCGCATGGTTCGGCAAGCCGACCAGCCCGGCCACGCCGGCCATGTTCACGATCGAGCCGCTGCCCTGCTTCATCATCTGGCGCAGCTGGTACTTCATGCACAGCCAGACGCCCTTGACGTTGACGTTCATGATGCGCTCGTACTGCTCGTCGTCGGTGTCGGCCAGCAGCTGGCGCTCCTCCTCGACCGCGGCATTGTTGACCGCGTAGTCGAGGCGGCCGTAGTAGTTGATGGTCTTCTCGACCAGCGCTTCCACGTCGGCGGCGCGCGTAACATTGCTTTGCACGAACAGCGCCTTGCCGCCGGACTCGACGATCATGGCGGCGGTTGCATGGCCGCCCTCGATCGAGGTGTCGGCCACCACCACGCAGGCGCCGGCGCGTCCGAAGGCGAGCGCAATGGCCCGGCCGATGCCGCTGGCCGCGCCAGTGACGAGGACGACCTTACCGGTGGTGGGCGAACCGCTTGCCGGCTGCCCCTTGCTGATGGCCTTCATGATGCCCCTTTAGAGAAACTTTTGATTCTTAAAAGGAACATTTTAGCGCATGCGTTCTCTTGCTGTCTCGATTGGCACCGGATTAGTCGCCATTCTGTTGCGCTTACGGCATAGCTTTGACCGCTTGTGCTTTTCCTGCCACGTTTGCCGTTTTCGCTTTTTCCTGATCACCTGCCATTGCGACCGAGAGCTTTGCCGGATCGACCGCTTTGCGGAAAGCGGCGTTCAATTGCGCCAGTGTAACCGCGTTCATCTTGCGTTCGAAGTCGGCCGACCATGCATAGGTTTTGCCGCGGTACAGGAACTCGGTCCAGCTCGACGCCAGATTGCCGTCATCGGTGCGCGCCTGCAGACGCTGCTGCATGATGCCCGACTTGGCGCCGGCCAGTTCCTCGGCAGTGAAGCCGTCCTTCACGGCGCGCGCCAGCTCTTCGCGCACGGCGCGGTCGACCCCGGCCAGGTTTTGCGGGGCGGCGATGGCGTTCATGGTGAAGCTGCCGGCGCGGTCCTCGGTGCCGGCCGACAGGTTCGAGCCGCCGCCGTAGGACAAGCCTTCTTTCTGGCGGATGCGGTCCATCAGGCGCGATTTCAGCCCGCCGTCGCCGAAGATGTAGTTGGCCAGCGTCAGCGCCGGATAGTCGGCATCCTCGACATTCAGGTCGATGTTCATGCGCGCCGTGTAGAAACCGTTTTCCTTGTCCGGCGTGTTCAGCACCAGCGTGGCCGGCTTGACATCGGCGTGGGTGTCGAGCACCGGCGCAAACGGTTGCGGGGCGCGCCAGTTGCCGAACAGCTCGCCCACCAGGGGCGCGATCTGCTTCGGATCGAAGTCGCCCACGATCGCCATCTCGGCCGGACTGGCGCCATAGAAGTCGCGGTGGAAGGCCTTGATCTCGCCAAGAGTCATCTTCTTGAGGTCGTCGATAGCCTCGTCGAGCGTGCCCGAGTAACGCACGTCGCCGCGCGGATAGCGGTCGAAGTGGTGGCTAAGCGCATAGCCCGCCACGCTCTGCGGCTCGTTGCGCCCGGACTCGAACGACACCAGCACCTGCTGGCGCAGCTGCTCGACTTCGCTTTCCGGGAACGCCGGTTCCTTCAGCACATGGGCCGCCAGTTTCAGCGCTTCGGGCAGGTTGGCGCGCGTGGTCTGGAAGCCATACGGCATACCGACCATCTTCAGGCGGCTGAACTCGTCCGCCAGCTGGTCACGCGTGTAACGGCTGGTGCCGCGCATCGGCAGCGTGTACATCAAGCCGTTGATCAGGCCTTTGCCGAACAGGCTTTTTTCGTCGCCAACATGCTGGCGCAGATTGACCGTCACGGTTTCGCCGCGGTTCTTTTTCGGCAGCAGCGCCAGCTTTACCCCGCCGACTGTGCTCAGCAGCGTGCGCTGCATGATGTTGGCCTGGCTCGGATCGAAGTCTTCGGCCACCAGGGTCGAGGCAGCCGGCTTGAAGTCTTTCAGGGCCTCGGCCGCGCTCGGCGCGGCCGGCAGCGCAGCGCGCTGCGATGCGTCCTCGGGAATGAAGGTGCCGATGGTGCGGTTGCTGCGCAGGTAGTAGCGGGCGGCGCTGGCGGCGATCTGCTCGGCCGTCATCTTCTGCACCCGATCACGGCTCAGGAAATACAGGCGCCAGTCGCCCAGCGAGGCCGGCTCGGACAAGGCCTTGCCCACTTCCTGCGGCTCGTTCAGGTTGCGCTCGATCGAATTGAGCCACAGCAGGCGCACCCGCTCCAGTTCTTCCTTGCTGGGCGGCTTGGCGGCCAGTTCCTCGACCGCCGCCAGCAGCGCGTCGCGCACCGGCTCGACCGGATCGCCTTTCTTGACCACGGCGCCGAACATCTGCAGCCCAGGGGCGTAACCGGTCTGGCCGAAGCTGAATACCTGGCTCGCCTTGCCGCTTTCGACCAGCAGCTTGTGCAGGCGGCCATGCGGCGCGCTGCCGAGGATGATCGACGCAAAACCGAGCGCCTCGGCATCCTGGTGCAGGTCGGACGGGATCTTGTAGCCGACCGCGACGATCTGGACGTCGCCCTGGCGCCGCACGGCGAAGCTGCGCTCGCCGTCCTGGCTTGGTTCCACGGTCCAGAACGGCGGCAGCGCGCGCTGCGGTTTCGGGATCGCACCGAAGCGGCGGTGGATGTTTGCCAGGGTCGAGGCCGGATCGAACTTGCCGGCCACCAGCAGCACGGCGTTATCGGGCTGGTAATAGGTGCGGTAAAAGTCTTGCAGATTCTTGATGCGCACGTTTTCGATGTCGCTGCGGTTGCCGATGGTCGAGCGCCCGTATGAATGCCAGTCGTAGGCAACGCTCTGCATGCGCTTGAACAGCACGCCGAACGGACTGTTCTCACCGCTTTCGTATTCGTTGCGCACCACCGTCATCTCGGACGCCAGGTCGGCGCCCGACACGAAGGAATTGACCATGCGGTCGGCTTCCATCTGCAGCGCCCAGTCCAGGTTTTCTTTCGAGGCCTGGAACGACTCGTAGTAATTGGTACGGTCGGCGCTGGTGGTGCCGTTGAAGGCCATGCCGCGCTCGGAAAACTGCCTGGTGATGTCGCGGTTATTCCTGGCGCCCTTGAACAGGAGATGCTCGAGCAGGTGCGCCATCCCGGTTTCGCCGTAGTTCTCGTGGCGCGAGCCGACCAGGTACGTCACGTTGACGGTGACGGTCGGGCGCGAGGCGTCCGGAAACAGCAGCACCTTGAGGCCGTTGGCCAGGCGGTATTCGGTGATGCCTTCGACCGACGGGCCGAGGGTGACGCCTTTCGGCAGCGCCGCTGCAGAGGCGGCGGCCGGTGCAGCGGCAGTTGCGGGGGCGGCGGCAAGTGCGGCGGCGCTTGCGGCCAGCGCAGGCGCGCTCAAGACAATGGCCAGGCAGGCCTTTGCTACGTGCGCGGCGACGCCGCGCGGCTTCGAAATCAGTTCCATGGTATCCCGTCGTCAAGGCGGGACGCCAGCCGTCCCACCTGCAGCCGGGATGGTAGCAGGTCGGCGCGGCCGATTTGCCTATACGCAGTGAGAGCTTGACAAGCTGGCCGCGCGCCGGGCGACTGCGTTACTGCCGCTCGCGCCGCTCGTGCGCCTGCTGCCACGAACCGATGCGCGACAGTTCGCTCATCTCTTCGGCCAGAAACTCGAGCAGGTCGTCGGCGCTGACGATGCCACTGAGGTTGCCGGCCGCGTCGACCACCGGCACCCGCCGGATGCCGCGCAGACGCATGCGCTCGATGGTTTCATAGACGTCGTCGGCTTCGCTGGCGGTGAGCAGATCGTCGCTCATCACGTCGCCCGCCAGCAGGCTGGCCGGGTCGAGTCCGGGTGCGATCACGGCCATCACGATGTCGCGGTCGGTCAGGATGCCGACCGGAATGCTGCCGCCGCCGTCGGTGTCGATTACGACCAGGTCGCCCACGTGATGGCGCCGCATCAGCATGGCCGCGCCCTGCACGGTTTCGTCACGCGTGCAATTGATCGCCTGGAGGGTGCAGATTTCGCCGATATGCATGAACGTCTCCCTGGCCAGCATCAATGTCTGACCATTTTCGCCTGAGGCTAGGCCGAATGCAAACTGGCGCTTTGATTTGAATCAAAGCGCCAGTGAAGAAGAATTTGGCGAGGCGTCAGCTTGCGCTGGGTTTGCTTTCACCCGGCAGCGGAACGAAACAGGCGTCGACCACTTGCAGGTCATTGTCCTTGGCAAAACCGACCACGAAGTGATACGCCAGCGGCTCGAACTTCTTCAAGGCACGGTTGACGACCACCGCCTTGACGCCGTTGACCATGGTCGGGTGCACGTACAGCGAATACTTCAGGTGCGCATTCGGCCCGGCTGCGCCCGGCGCATAGCAGGCGATGACGCCGCACAGGCGCTCGGCCCAGTCGCTGGGACGGAACTGCCTGCCATTGCTTGTGACGCCCAGAACGAAAAATTCGCCAGAGAATTCGTCGTCCTTGGTGTGCGGTAAGTCGGTCATAGTCCTGCGTGCTCAGACAGAAAATACTGCGTGGATAACAACAACCTCAACCAGTATTATATCTTATAGAAGACTTGAGGACGAGTGGCTCGGGCGGCATTGCCGCCCTGGAAGCCTTGGGTAACCGGCAACTCAGCGCAGCCAGGCCACGCTCGAGGTCAGCAGCAGCAGGATCATCCACAGGATCAGCGCCCGCCACACCAGCCCCACGGTGCTCTGCAGGGAGCGGATATTCGGCTCTTCGCCCGGCATCACATCGGCTTCGGTATCGCCGGGGTCCACCGTCGCGGCGTCCGCCGGCAGCAATTGTGGCGCATTTTCGTTCGGCGTGCCAAGCCGCACGCCCATCGCGCCGCCACCGGCCGAGAGGATGATGCCGCGCGCCTCGTCGGCCCAGCGGCCGGCGAAATTACGCCAGGCATAGATCGCGTCTTCGAAGTTGCCGACCACGGCAAACGCAACCGCGGTCAGGCGCACCGGGGCCCAGTCGATCCAATAGAAGGCTTTCGCGGCGAACTGGCCAAAGGCTTCGTTGCGCATATGGTCCGGCTCGTTCCAGGCGCGCGACAGGTATTCCGAGACGCGGTACATCACGGCGCCTGCCGGCCCCAGCGGCATCAGGAACCAGAAGAACACCCCGAACACATTGCGGTGGGTGGTGATCAGCGATTTCTCGACGGCGATGCGGGCAATTTCGCTGGTGTCCATGGCGACCGTATCGAGCCGCGTCCATTCGGCCAGCAAGGCGCGCGCGCGCGGCTCGTCGCCGCTGTTCAGGGCCAGCTGGATCGAGGTGAAGTAATGGCTGTAGTGGCGAAAACCCAGCGTCAGGTACACGATCAGCACGTTCCAGGCAAACGCCAGCAGTACCAGGTTGTAGCGGATGAATACCCAGTGCACCAGCCAGGTCGGCAGCATCAGGGCGAGCATGATCAGGAGCCAGCCGGTGCGGCCGTTCTTTTGCTCGCCCGCATTGAACCAGCTCTCGATCTTCATGGCCAGCGCCTTGATGCTGCGATAGACCTGGTTATCCGCGCGCAGGGGCTTGAGCTGCTCGATGAGCAGCGCGCACAGGATGGAGAAAAATGTCATTCAGGAACCCTTTTTTGTTTTGGCAATACGACTGCCCCGTTACGATAGCGGAGAAGACGCCCGGAATCAAATCCCGGCCTGTAAAAAAGGGTGACTGGCGAACTGGCCTGGCGCCTCAGGCGCGCAGGAAGTGAAACAGGTTGCGCAGCATGGCGGCGGTGGCGCCCCAGATAAAATAATGTTCGTACGGCATGCTGTAGAAGGCGCGGATGCCGGCATTTTGCGGCAATTCGATCTCGCGCCGCTGGTGGTTCAAGCCATCCATCAAAAAGCCGAGCGGCACTTCGAAGGCTTCCGCCACCTCGCCCGGATCGGGCGCCAGCGCAAACGGCGGCTGCACCAGCGCCACCACCGGGGTCACGCGGTAGGCGCTGATGGTGGCGTGCTCGGGCAGCACGCCGATGATCTCGATATGGCGCCGGTGCAGGCCGATTTCTTCTTCGGTTTCGCGCAGCGCGGTCTCGATCGGCGACGAATCGTAGTCTTCGGCGCGCCCGCCCGGAAAACTGATCTGGCCGGCGTGGCTCGACAAATGGTCGCTGCGGCGCGTCAGCAGCACCGTCACCCCTTCCGGGCGCGCCACCAGCGGCACCAGCACCGACGCCCGGCGCAGCGTCAGGCTGGCCGTGCCCTCTTCGGCCGCTTCGGCATCCCAGCTGCGGGTTTGCGCGAAGCGCGCGCGCAGCGACGCCGGCGTCAGGCACTCGGGCGCGATCGGCGCCTCGCCGGCCAGGCCGGCAACCGGCAACTGGGTGGGATCGAACAGGAACTTGGCCACGACGGTGTCTTTCTTCAGATATCGTCAATGCATTGACGCAGATGCTGCCGGAAAAGAAAAAGGCATCCTCGCGGATGCCTCTTTCGGACCACAGACGCTATTACTTAGCCGCGACTGGGGTTGCTGCAACTTTACGCTGCGGCAGTTTTTCTTTAATACGAGCCGATTTGCCCGAACGCTCACGCAGGTAGTACAGCTTGGCGCGACGGACGTCACCACGACGCTTGACTTCGATCGAAGCGATCAGCGGCGAGTACAGCTGGAAGGTACGCTCGACGCCTTCGCCCGACGAGATCTTGCGAACGATGAAGTTCGAGTTCAGGCCGCGGTTACGACGCGAGATGACGACGCCTTCGTATGCCTGGGCGCGCTTGCGGTTGCCTTCGACGACGTTGACGCTGACGACAACGGTGTCGCCCGGTGCGAAATCAGGGATGTTGCGGCCGAGGCGCG
>Ga0265797_10000762_pt1 | contig 58824 bp, 58 predicted proteins | sample P2T30metagenome_FD_192433 | JGI IMG/M metagenome (GOLD analysis project Ga0265797, IMG submission 192433) | Plant litter microbial communities from East Loma Ridge, Irvine, California - P2 T30 | ecosystem: Environmental > Terrestrial > Plant litter > Unclassified | place: USA: California... | reverse complement strand
GCAAGGCACATCAAGTTCAAGCTAGCCTGGAGAGGCGTCGTGATCCTGTGCTTCATGGCCGTCCTCTTGGTCACACAGATCCCTTTCGGCAACCGGTATTGGCTTTACGTCTACGGGATGCCGTTCAAGTGTTTCTGGCAATGGACATCTGGCAACTACGACAAACCCCTGAATCTTGGTACGATGTCGGTCAACATGTTCTGGATCTTCTGGGGCATGTTGAAGACGCTCAACAACTACTTCCCGATGGCTTTCGGCTGGCTCTTCCCGAACCCTGTCAGCACGTGGATAGCATCTACACTGGTGAAGTTGATGTTGCTACCACGTCGGCTGAATCGTTACAGTCGAAGGAGGTCGCAAGAGACGCACGTCACAAGCAAAATCACTCGAATGCTATTTGGGACTCTGTGGGCGATCTCGTACCCTGTCGCAGTGTTTGTATTCATCTTCGCGGAGATAACCGACTCGGAGGCCTTCAGCATGCAAGGTGACTGGTACCTCATCGTCAACAACATCTACTGGAGCCTCAAGTACAGGAGCACTGCGCCAGGCGTGGGCCGAGTCGGCGACGAAAGCAAGTGGGGATTTGGACAAGCGGTGCCTGTATTCTTGCTAGGACTGCCGCTCGCCGCTGTGGCCGAAGCCATCCACGGCACGTTATCCATCTCCATCCAAATCCCATGTGTATGTGGCACCGAAGTGCTGACCTCTGTGGTGTAGATTCGCTTCGGCACAAAGACAAAGAAGCCCCGCTTGCGCATGTGGTGATCATGCAGAACCTCGCATGTATCACGGAAGAGCCTTCTCGTATCGACGGAGGAGACGGAACTGGGGACACCCAAAATCTTCGCCAGCGAACCACTATGCTCTCGACCACTGAACGGTCTCGGCCACGTCTTGATACGGAGGAGGGAGGGCGTGGATCTGCTCGAAAAAATGATTCGGACAGCCGTCGCCCGTCGCGCCAGGGTTCCAGTGGTAGATACAACAAGGACTACTATTATGACTGCGACAGGGCAAACTACGAGGACGGGCCAAGGATCTGGGAAGACGAACTTTATGAGCAATGGGCTTTCAAGCTGGTTCTTTTGGCAGTGTTGCTGGCGATGTTTGGCGTCTGGACGTGGTTGGCACAGCTGATATAGACGCCATCAACGATGCAATGGTCGGAATCGTTTTGGCTGTGTTTGATGAGCGGCCGCTGGTTCAACTGGCTGGCGTTGCTGGCGAGTTAACAACACAAAGACTGGTTGTCGAAGAAAGGATGGTTTCATTGAGTGCCGATTATAGCTGGAACGTGCACGTTCAGCAAGAATTCATCGAACTCCAGAAATCACCTAGTGTCCTAAGTATGTCAACCAGTAAAATTCCGCCGTCTTCTCGCCCACACTCTCCACCCAGATCTTCTCCCCTTCAACGCGTGTGCTATCCTCCTTTCAACCCTGATAATATACTGCCCATCTCCCTAAAAAATAATAAAAATAAAAATGAAGATCTGTCCAAGCGTGTGAAGAATCAACACATTATTGACGAGCTCTCAGCTCCACACCCTAATCCAGTCCAAGTAAGCCAAGTGCAACGCATGCGGTTGATGCGATGTTTTATTATAGATAGGAAGACAATGCAACGCCAATCATCGCGAACGCACTCATCGACAAGTGCCTTCCAGTACAACGTTGGTCCATCCATATACGTAGGCTTCAGCTAAGCATACCCAAACAAATTGACCGTCGAGTCACTCCCAAGACAAGGAAGGGCAGTGGTGATCCCAGTGCCCTCATGAAAGTCAGCCCTTCGAATGTGCTAGTATCGATGTCAGCGGCATTGTTAGCATAGAAGGCGTTCCGCTACCAGTGAGATACATACAACATAGCCTAGCTGCGGAAGAGAAGGGGAGAATTCTGTCTTCCTACGTAGGTAGTAATGAGTCGACAACATATGGTCAGTAAGTAAGTGATAGATACTAATATCAACAACGAAGCATTATGACCCCTTATCAAAACATCTGACATCATCTAAACAACGTCCCGCACCAATGCATGAGAACAACCATCACCCCCATTTCAAAAATAAATAGAAAAAATACGCCTCAGCCCACCCAAGAAATGCGCCCCAGAATGCTTTTTTTTTTCCTTTGTAGTAATTTCCTCCCCAATCAATGTCAAATTGGATGCAGAACTGCCAGACCTTCAAAACAGAACTTTTCGTGTCAAATCTTGAATCCGCCTACAAATTACTGAGGTGGTAGACCACCAAAGTAGCTGCCTCCGAACCAACTCTGTCGGTTGCCGGGCGTGTGGGCTCCTTGCTGCTGCTGCTGCTGTTGCTGCTGCTGAATTTGCAGCGGCGTCAATTGCATACCATGCCCATACTGCAATCCCGGCGTGCCAGGAGCCACATGCCCGTACCCATACCCATACCCATACCCAGCAGCCTGCTGCAGCTGTTGTTGCTGTTGCTGCTGCTGAGCATAATACGCAGCCTGCTGCTGATAAGCCAGCATCTGCGCCTCAGCCTGCTGATCCTGGCGCGTGCGGATCGCATTCTCCACCACCATGCTGCTGCGATGGCCGCTTTTCATGGCGGCCTTTTCGCGCTCGCGGGCGCCGATGGCGCCGACAAGGCCGGCGGAGTCGTCTTCCTGTTGTTTCTTTTTGCGGGCGTTGGCGCTGGTGTCGAGGAGCGGGGTGCCGGTTGCGCGGGCGACGTGCATTTGCTCGCGAGCGGAGAGGTTGATCGTGGGTTGCGAGGTGGTGAGGAGGCCGCTGGGCGGGTTCAGGTAGAGGTTGGCGCTGCGGGAGTGAGGGCGGCTTGGAGGGGTGGGTTGCTTTTGTTGTTGGTTTGTTGCGGTTGGTTGATTGAGGTACATGCCGGCGCTGCGGGAGAGTGGGCGGCTCGGAGGAGCGGGTTGACCGTCGCCGAGATGCATGCTGGCGCTGCGAGAGTGAGGTCGGCTGGGCGGAGTGGGTTGCTTTTGTTGGGTTGTTGCGGTTGGTTGGTTGAGGTACATGCCGGCGCTGCGAGAGTGAGGTCGGCTGGGCGGAGTGCGTTGGGCCGGGGCCATGTGCGTCCAGTCGCCGGAAGGGGTGCGAGAGAAGGGCGGAGGAGTCTTGGTCATGGATTTTCGGATTTGTTGGACATTGAAGCTACCCGACGATCTGGTGCGTTGGTGTGCGAGAGGCGGTGGGTGGTGTTGAGGCGGATAGTAGTGTGGTTGGGATGCCATGGCGGCCCTCTGCTGCACCCACTGCTCAGGTGTCAGACTCTGGCGATGTTGGTGGCCGGGTGATCCGCCGCTTGGAGTCCACGCCACACTTTGGCTTCTGCTATGACTTCGCGAATGGTCGCCGTCGGGTACGCCTCCGAAATAGGATTGCCTGTAGTTGTCGACAGGGCTGATCCCGCCAGGCGTTATGCGTCCTGAAGACGGCCCAGTAGTTCCGCTTGTACCCGGCCGGCCTGTAGGTTTGTAGGCGTACGTCGGGCCGAAGTTGATGTTTGGCACCGAGGAATTCCGAGCGGCCTGCTGCTCATGCTGCCATGTATCGAGTCTACCGTACTTGGGATCATGTTGGGCCAGGTCAGGGTTGCCGACAGTCTTCAGCTTGCCGGCACGCGGTCGTTCGACAGGCACGCGTTCCTCATGATTCGAGCTTACAGTACTCGCGTAGTCGGGTTCGGTAGAGGCGGCACTGTGCATGGTGCTGGTGCGGTCATCACTGAGCATACGCTCCAGCGCATCTTGGTCAATAAAGGCATCTTGCAAGCTGTTCAGACGTGAGCCGTCATCGTCGTCGCTCAGAGGCGTGGCGAGGGGCGGTGCGTCAGCATCGCTTGACTGGTCGGGATGTGAGGTGGAATTATGCTCTGTGGACTCGCTATGGGTTGACTGCATTGGTGATGGTTTATGTGTGGCTGGCGTTGCGACTGCGACTGGAATGCTGCCGCTGTTGCTGTAAAGCTGTATACATCAAGAGATCATGAAGAAGAACGTCCATCAATATTGGATTCTGCCGGCAACACGTCACCACCGACCCACTTTATTAAGACTGACCGCCCGACAATTCCGGGTTAGTTCCCCCCAAAATAGCCATCCCGGCCCTATTGGAAACAACATAGGGTTTTGTAAATTACCATCCCTAATCATTTGTTAGCTGCTTATCTGCGATAATCCGTATTGGACAGCCATACCCTGTGATTGTTTTGCCCATTACCATTGGCATACTCTTCTTCGGGAGTCCGTTGTCCGCGAGCTGCATCCTGCATCTGGTACAAAGTCGCCGCGTCAACATTAGAATGAGCGCGACGGAGCTCAGGCGGTGCAACAGGCTGGTTAGCAGGGCGCGCACCAGGGTTGTGCTGAAACGCTGGAGGAGAGTCGACAGGCAGTAGATGGGACGGCGGCGGTTCCTGCGCGTGGATTTCTTCGTAGACATTTCCGATTGTGGGCACTTCGGCTTCGGATTGGATGCGCTCCAGCCCTCCAGGTCCAGCGGGTCGCATCGGAAGTGAGCCCAAATTACCGCCGTGTCTCGGCGGGGGTGGAGGCATGTCATCATCTTCGTCTGGTCTGCGTTGCTCGTATGACAATCGCGAGGGTGTTTCGGACATGTACTTTCGGTAGCCTTGCACTTCCGAAGCAGAGCGTTTGTGCGGTGTGTACCCATTTTGAACAGGCGGAGCGGAGTCTGTCCTTCTGGGAGGGGTGAAGTCAGGGTTCCTGGGACTGGGAGACATCGTCCTAGATGGGGGCGCAGAATTGTCAGAGCCGTTGTCGAAACGGACGCCGCCTTGTCCGCCAGGTAGAGATGTCCGTGAAACAGTGTTGCGCCGTTGACTGAGCTGCCGCAGACTTCCAAGCCCATTCTCCCGGTAGGTACTCATTCTCTCAGACGTCAACTTCTTCATCTCTCTGCGCCATTGTCGTTCGCTCCAAGCAGGGCTTCCTGGAGCATGAATAAGCCCAGCGACGTCCAGTGTATCGAGGTAGCCATAGCGACGGTCTTGAGGCAAGGCAAACATGAGACCACGCTGGTCGAGTGTGTCTGCGATCAACCTCTGAGGTCTACCATAAAGTCCAAAGGTGTCGTAGACAGGGAAAAGCCATCGCAACATCATCTCGAAGCCAGAGACGGCTGCATGCACTTCCGGCATCACAAACACGAATCCTTCGGTAGTGGTCTCGGGCTGACTGTGAATCGTGACCAGGCCTTCGAGCTTGACAAGCGTAGATTGGTCGATCAACGGCTTAGACTGCGGGTAGATCGCATAGGCGGCGTACGCATCCGTGATCGTAGCAATTGGCCTTGTCTTCTTCGTCACCTTCCTCGTGTCGTAAAACTTGATGTTTCCTTTGGGTATGTTGTTGTTGCCTCGCTCGTATGCGCTCTTCTTCATCGTCTTTTGCGACTTTTGGTATTCCTTCTCGTCTGGCGGGTTCACAACACACCAACATCGTTTCCATGGTGTTCCAGCTCCAAATCTGACGCGAGCCCAGTCTTCATGTGTGAACCTTGCGCGCTCCATGATCATTTTGATGTTGTTCAAAAACCTTCCCTTGCCTGCAATCAGGGATCCGGTGTAGGCTTCCTGAAGGGTAGCGTGTTCGAACATGGCGAGACGAATGCCAGCAGTCCACTGGGTCAAGGAGCTGTATGAATTGAAATGTAATAGATAGCGGTTGTTCGCAGCTGTAGATATGCTGAGCACGTTCTGGAGACTGCCACCCTGCGCTCCGCTCATGGGAAGGGACTCAATCTGTGGGAATGTCAGGCTTGCGCAATTCGCACACTCATCAAAGCCACACATACCATTTTGAGCGACGCGTCGCTGAGATTGATAAAAGTTGGAACGACCTCGCCATCTTCGCCAGCAGCGTCAAGCGCCGCGGCGTCCCAAAGAGACAAAACAGTGCCGACGAGTTGAGCAAAGCATTCGACCCAGACTCTCTCCGAACTAGGTCGCCCTCGCGAGTCTAGATCATGAAGCTTCAAAAAGTAGCCTTCCTGGTAGAGCTTGTTACTGTGGCTGTTCAAATAGCTGAAAATGGGAGCCAGCTCGGGCGGGGTGTCCTGAGCCAAGTCCATCTGCGGCGGCTGATATGTCTGAATCATGCTTTCCGGCCGGTACGTTGCCCGGCTGTCTGCCCTCGCTCTTGACTGGGTGCCCGGACTGCCCGGTACAGGCGAAGACGGTGCGAAATTATCGAGCTGCTGCGCGGCGGAGGGCGGGGTTGCGGTGTTGATGGAGGGCAGGGGTCTTCTAGGCGGAGTCTGCAGGTCGGTTTGCGATCTCGATAGGCGGGTGGGAGAGTTTGGGCCTGGGTCGGAGTTGGTGGAGGACCAGGCGGTCATGAAACTGAGGACTGCGCGGAGGAAGGGTCAGGTCGCTGCTAGGAAGGACAGGAGGAGAGCGCAAGGAGATGTACCTCTGGGCCTAGGCATGTTTGCGGGAATTCCAGGGTGTCGCACAAAAAGCGTGCCAGTGTGACCTGCTCGAGCTGTGTCTTGGGGCTTGCTTGCTCGGCGGGTTGCTTGAAGTAAAAGTGTTTGGGCAAGAGCGAATGTCAGGTGTTTGGGAGAGAACGACTGGCAGTGTTGAGTAACAAGGAGGGAATGGAGGTAAGGTATCGCACTCTCAAGCAAGGCAAGACAGGTCGACGGCAATATTAAACCAATGACGTGAATTGTCGCGCGGCTGGGGGACAGTTCTCCAGAAAGGTGGATGCGCTCGGGACACTACCGTATCTTTGTTCGGTTGATCTGTTGACGTAGGTGGGAAGGAGAGGATTTGGAAAGGGTTTGGCTTTCGATAATGATGGTTAGGGGATTGGGATTGAATGGAGCATGGGGCAGTGATACGTTTGTGGTATGGGAAGTAAGGTATTTGACATCACTCAAGGTATTAGATACAGGATTCCTTCCAGGTTTATGGTCAAGATCAATGATGAGCCGCAACTTCCGACTCCGCAGCAAAGATCCTTGGCTGTATCTAGCGTGCCGCGAGATGCCGGCGAATGGGACCGCTTACGACAACACATTCGTGTCGTCTTGTCGTCTTGTCGTCGTCGTTGTCGTATGGAGAGCCAGTTGGCTGTTGACGTGAGCCATGTCTTATTAATAATACCATGTTCGGCATCCCGGATACCGGGCGTGTCTTGTTTCAGATCCAGATCCGCCTGGTCGGCCCGTACAACATGACAGGTCGACTACCATCCTTCAAGCTGCCTCGCCTGGCCGCCACGCTTGCTCACTCCACTTCTTATACAAGGCGAAGTAGTGTCGGCGGCAATTCGATTCCAATCAGATGCCTTATCATATCTCCATAGGCGGGGTTCGAGAGGCTTGGTAACGGTCCAGCCTTATCTACTGTACCTGTCATCACTTACATACATTGTATGTACAGCACTGCAAGTGTATCTATTCTCGGTTTTCCCTTACACATTTCCATATTCCATTTTATGCTCAATACCAACATACTCATTACACAACACCGCCAGGCAGCGTAAGCCACGAAACCCAGATTCACAAGAATACCGAGCACGATCAATCCACCAGGAGCCAGCGTCTTCAACTGGAAGCGTAAACCACAGAACATCTCAACATTTCGGATAACCACTCCTCCACCATCACCATCACCATCAACATGTCCGGCCTCGGCGGCCTAAACAAGTCCTTCCCAGACTCAATCATAATCGGCCTCTGCCAATCCCAGCTCCCCTCCGTCCAAACCCCCCAAGACCTCTCCTCCGCCACGCAACACGTCTGCTCACTGGTCCGCAAAGCCCGCAAATCCCACCCTCACATGGACATGATAGTCTTCCCCGAATACAGCCTACACGGTCTCTCCATGCTCACCAGCCCCGAACTCATGTGCACCCTGTCCGGACCCGAAGTGGCGGCCTTGAAAGACGCCTGCGTGCAGAATGCAATCTGGGGCTGCTTCTCCATCATGGAACACAACCCTCTCGGCACGCCATGGAACACCGGCCTCGTAATCGACGACACGGGCAGCCTGGTCAATTACTACCGCAAACTCCACCCGTGGGTGCCAGTCGAGCCGTGGTACCCGGGCAACCGCGGCATCCCCGTCTTCGACGGCCCAGCCGGCGTGCGGATGGCGCATGTCATCTGCCACGACGGGCAGTTCCCCGAAGTCGCGCGGGAGTGCGCTTACCAAGGGGCGGAGATCATGCTGCGGACGGCCGGGTATACCAGTCCGATCCAGGCCAGCTGGGAGATCACGAACCGGTCGAATGCGTTTTGCAATCTGATGTGGACGGCTAGCGTTGCGCTGGCGGGGAGTGATGGGACTTTTAATTCGAGTAAGTACTGCATACCTTATGCTGTGTGTAATGTGGAAAACAACAAACCCTTTTCCCTCCTGGCAAAAATCAGCCCGAACTGGGGAAGATGGTGTGGAATGGAAAAGACAAGGAACAGAGTCAACAGCTAACAAGTCCCTCCCCCCCAAAAAAGTGGGCGAAGCCATGTTCTGCAACCCCGAAGGCGACATTGCGCGGCAGTCGCGCAACAACACGGCCGACGAGATTTTCGCCTGCGAGATCCGCAAAGGCGACGCGACCGAGCGGCGCAAGAACTGGGGAGTCGAGAACAACTTGTATCAACTCGGGCACAGGGGCTACGCTGCTGTGGCGGGCGGCGCGGGCGATTGTCCGTACAGCTATATGCGGGATTTGGTCGGGGGGAGGTATAAGCCGGTGGGTGAGGGGGAGGTGAAGGTTGTGGATGGGACGGGGTGTGGGATTGAGAGGCCGACGGGGAAGTATGTTGTTGATTGATTGTGGGGCTAGGGTGTGAGGAGGAGGAGAAGGAGGAGCAGTAGTGGCAGACGATGTGCCGGGATTGGGGACTTATTTGTGACGAAGATGGTGTTTGCTATGAGCAGAGCTGTCAGCACTCGTCTTCTGGGGAAACGAAAGGGAAAGGAGGAATGAGAGAGAACAACACATGGTGAAGACATGGAACGACTCAAGGAATCAGCAGAAGAAAGAAGCTGCTTCAGACCTCATCGCATGGCAGAACTCTGACCAAGGTTAGATTTTTCTCAACATCAGCAACTCGAGGCGAGGGCTTTGCACAGAAGAAAGCGCGTGGGAGTGGACACGGACTGCGATATTGCAGGCTACTATATTTCGAATCACACTGCAGTACTAGTTAGCATGTACCTAGGCAGTGATGAGAAAAGACCACATGCTGCGAGCCGCTGCGCCAATAGCGTGGTCTGGTCTTCGTAGGGCGCTTGTTGCTCTAGTGATAGTGTCGTTCGTGCTACAGTATGATGTTAGTCACTCTTACGGTGGTTGGTCGTTGAGGTTGTTGTGACGCGGCATTTCAGCGAACGGAATGCAGACCTTGCCGGCTATTGAGCAGTGGCAAGGACATAGACAGTAGGTAAGGGTGGCTTGTGAGGTATCAGACCTACGCATTAGAGTTGACGGGATCAAAATCCTTAATAATACTCCAGATTTGATCAACTACGGGTGTAGAGGTTTCATCAAATACAGCCGCAGCAGTAGAGATACACGTGACATGTACTCACGCAAGTACCGTTGTAGCCCTTGTTGTTGGAGTCGTTCCTGGATGCGAAACGCGAACCAGGAGCTAGGCTGGACTAGCTGGATGGACTGCATGGGTATATATTATTATTTGCAAGAACGGGATATAGATGGATGGTGGAGGTTACCACGGGCCGGGAGGCAGGTACTCGAGTTTGCTTGAAGGTAGGTAGGGCATCATGTGATCGATACCTATTGACATTCGTGCCTGACGCACAGACGAATGGCAGGCTTAGTTAATATACAAGGATGACCTAGTCTTCTACAAATCTCGCGTGTTAGAGATGTTAGATTCAGGAGAGAATGGACGGCCTGATGAGCCCACATGGAATAATGGGGAAGGGTTTGCGATTTCCTCAAACGCACGTACGTACGCATGGGTATGCGTGCAGCTTGACGAAGTGTGTTCTCCAGAACCTGGCGTGATGACAATGGATACATGTGGTAAGAAGAGTATTTTGTCTTCAAGTACGCACGAGTGTTGATCTTCATGCATTGGATGATCTGACAGATAGCGGCAAAAAGGAAGGTATCACATATCTCGACCTCGAGACCGGCTTACCGAACAGGCGGAAGGTCCTTGTCAGTTGATGCGATGATGATCAGCCCGCCGGGATTCTCGGCTTGCTTGGGATACGGACACCTGGAAGCGAGATATGGCGGCCGATCCAAGCGCAAACCGGCCCTCTGTCACGCGCGGGTCCAAGGGTCGCCTGAGGCCTCAGAAAATTCTGTGTTCGGCGAGTCCTAGGCACATGCTTGCTGCGGTCAACTTTAAGCAGGTTGGATGACAAGCTCCTAAACCGACATGGTCGCCGAAGGTAGCCCTTGGTGCGGTATGTAAGTCACGGTGCTAGACGGCGCTGGGCGGCGCTGGGCCGTACGCAAGCCCTCGATAGCGGTTTGGATGGGCTGAGAGGTGGATGTCATGGCCATGGCAAAACGCAGGCCCAAGCGAAAAGAGCCCGCAGTAGATCACCGATCGGGCAGTTGCGCAAACGGTCCTGTGGTCTGCCCTTGGAAGGGCATCTGAGTTCATGGGTCTAACGGGTCCCAGCAACGTGGGAAAGACGTCCGTTCACTGTGGCAGGATTAGCGCTGGTGTGAGTGGAGATGGCAGGCTGCCGAGAGAGTCGTCGTGTGGCGCCAGTGGCCAATGAGCAGCGCGGATGCTGGTCGACGGCAGCGTGGCATCCGGAAGGACAACTCCCAACAGACTTCAAGCCACGACACATTGGCGACTGCAAGCGAGCATCAATCCGCGAGATGGCGTCGTGCCACCGAGCTGAGCTGCGGGCTTCAGTGTGAACATTTGCAGCAGCACGTATTGCATACTGTCACGGCACGGGAGGGGAAACGCCACCGGGGTGAAGATGAGCGTTGTCAGACATGTTTCGACACTCCAAGAGACGAATCAGCACGACTGCCATGGCGAGAAGATCGGCATGCATTGCAGCAACACGCAGGCCGGCTCCTCGTTGTGCGCCCGGTGGCGTGGGTGGCTGCGGGCCTCGAGGTCAGTCAATAATGCCATTCACGCTTTTGTGCCTGTGCCCTTGTGCTGCTGCTGGCTGCTGGCTGTCTGAGAGCACCATCCACCTGCAGGACAGTAAGGCACCTCCTCCACGAGCTAGACTACCAGGGCCAGCTATATGCCTGTCGCTGTAACTTAGTATAGTCTCGCCAGGCTCCACCCTTAGATCGGCTCGGCTGGATCGTAGGCTAGTGTGGCAAGGATTAACAGCGAATGGACGTCTACCAGCCGTGATAGGCATACGCCTTTCCGCTCTATTTCCCATGCATGCCCGTCTGCTGCAAAGAACATGCTGAGAGCGAACCTTGGTACATCTACAGTACTTGAGCCCTCGCCCGTCCTGCTAACTGGCACTAGTCTGTCGCAACCGCCTCGTGCCTGTCTTGTTCTCTTGTCTCGTTCCTTCCTCGTCCAGCGTGCCTTCCTCACTCCATCCAGACTTCAACGCCGTTGACCGTTGGCTCGAGGAACATCCACATCCACCTAACATCGACCATCACCAAGTCTTCTGACTCTGACTCGCAACGCGCTGCAATGGTTTACTCTCTCACCTATCGTCGCCCTGCGCACGTCAATTCGTCAACAGCCTCCCTCGATGGCGAACAGAAACCCGAGTCTCACACCTCTGGCAGCTCTAGTAGCAGTGCTGGAATCCCGGAAGCCCTGTCCTTTGACAACATCATCAACAATGGCACTTGCCCGGTATGCTTGTCAATGCAATATTATTCTAGTACTACACGCGCCACATCGACACTAACGCACGCCTCCAGCCATGTACAGTTCGCGACTTCATGAACTATCTCAAGTACATTGAGCACTCCGCAGAGAACCTGCAGTTCTTCCTCTGGTTCCATGACTACAATGCTCGATTCAACAACCTTGCCGAGAGCGAACGCGTCTTGTCACCCGAGTGGACTCGAGCTCAAGCAGAGGCCGAGGCGACATCGGCAGCTCAGCACACCAGGTCGCACAAGGCCAATGTCCATGCCAATGCTATCCTCCAGGGCACCAGCTTCGATGATGGCAACGGTGGCAGAGTGAACGAGAAGGGCGATCCTTTCCACACTCCTCCCGCGGGCTCGTTTGAAGAAAGCAGGAATGGTATGAATTCTGACTACAGCTCATCAATGGGTGACGACACCCTTGTGAGCAGTGCGACAGCGCGCGGAATCGCTAGCCAAGCGTTCGGCGACGCAGGCATGAAATGGCAGCCCTGTACGACCTCAATATTATTATCACCATCATCTTACAGATGGATGAATTTGCTTGGACTTTCACACTGACTTTCTGCGCAGTCACAACCCAACCATACCGCGACGAGATCTCCCGCATAATCACCGTCTACATCGCCGACAATTCTCCACGCGAACTCAACCTTTCCTCACGCGAGAAGCAGGCTCTTCTCCACGCCCTCCAAAACACGACCCACCCATCCGCCTTCCACTCTATCATTGCCACTGTCGAGTACTCTCTCCGCAGACAGTCTCACCCTAACTTCATTCGTTGGGCGATCTGCAACGGCAACCGTCCTCGTGTGATCTTCGCTCGTGGCCTTGGTGTCTTCACAATCGCTGCTGGCCTGATTGCTAACATCATCATCACACTCTCCTCTGCTGGCCGCGCCTGGCGCGTTCTCCCATTCATTGGTTGGTTTATTGGCATTGCTACCCTCATCGCCGCTTGGAAGGGAATGTGCGTTGTCCTTCACGGCATGCACCACCGTCACTTGCGTCCCTGGGAGCTGTTTGCCGATTCAACCGATGAAATCTCTCTCACCAACGAAAAGGCAGCCTCGCACGATTCGCTAGTGAGTTCGAGCGGCAACTCTTTCGAAGACGAACCCTGGGTGCCCAAGTATGCCAAGCGCAACTTCATTCGTCGCATCTTCGACCGCGAAGTCTGGATCCAGGAGCCCGCCCTGCGCCAGATTCAGGACACGATCTTTCTGCAAAGTCTTTTGGGCGCGTTCGTCCTATCTTGCATCTTCGTCGGCATCTTCTGCGCTGTACCGCACGGCAACTTCTTCTGAGCACTGGCTTGGACTGCAGTGCCTTGTTCGTCTGTTCGCCCGCCGGCCTGGATATGCCTAAAAGTATGGACGATACGAGTTTTTTTTTACGTTTGTGTTTTGTTTCCCTTATGTGAAACGTATGGCTAATGTCTGAGGAACGGAACATTCCTATGGAAGGATGTCACTTGGGATACTGTTACCCCATTTCCTTGCGTTGCAAATATCTCGACTTTTTTTCCCGCGTTCTATTCGCTCGTTTCTCGCCTGGTTGGTGAGCGAGTTCCTATACCCTCGATCCTGTTAAGAAATTCGTGTACCATTTGATCAATTCTGATATTGCACATCTACTTCAAGAGTTCATTCGTGCGCATGAAAGATAAGGTGGTTTTCCTGGGCATGCAGTGTCATCTCAAGTACCTGAAACAGCGTCTATCGCAGCTAAGCAACTCTACCTAACCTAGATTTAATAGTACCACCCACTACTGTCCCATATCAAACAACAAAAACTCCGCCGCCTTCTCGCCGACGCTCTCGACCTCGATTTTCCCTGGGCCAGCAGCACCAGTAACAAAAGCGCCATCGCCCTCTCCCAATTCCACATCCCCAACCTTGATCTTCGCGCCACCACTCTTGGGCTGCGTCTTCCCACTCATCACAACATGCAAGAAAACCTTCCTCTGGCCCTCCGCCACCAACTCATGCGTAACACTCTTCCCGGGGCTAAGAATGCTCGCACTCATGCTGACATCTGCGTGCATAGGAATGGGTTCAGACTCTTCGTCTTTGCCCGAGTGGCGATCGACCGACTCCATAATCCTCGCCAACCGATCGATCTTAACCTCGTCCGGGAACTTGCGCGTCTTGTACGAAGGCGCCAAGCGACGCACGCTCGGCTTCGCCCAGATCTGCAGGAAATGACAGTCTTCGTTCTCGTTGCGGTTGTACTCGGAGTGGCGGATGCCCGTGCCGGCCGAGGTGAATTGGACTTCGCCGCGGCGCAGCTTCTCCAGGTTGCCCATGCTGTCCTTGTGCTCGAGCTCGCCGTTCACGATGTACGACCAGATCAGGAATTCGGCGTGGCTGTGCGTGCCGAAGCCCGTGCCGCGCTCGACGCGGTCTTCGTTGATTACGCGCAGGGGGCCGAAGTCTTCGTGCTTGGGGTCGTAGTAGCTGGCGAAGCTGAAGGTGTGGAAGGTGTAGAGCCAGCCTGTCAAGTGTTAGTTCTTGTTGGTGATGGGATTGGTGGTGAGTTGAGAGACGTACCGTGATCGGCGTGGCCACGGGCATTCCAGGGGCGTTTGTGGATCTTGAACGGGGCTGCTGAAGTTGCCATTGCGCGTGTAGTCGTGGCGGTGGTGTTGGAGATAGCAGCGGTCTGATGTTTGGGAAGCTGCCTCAGGAAGGCGTTCTTCAAGGGATTATAGAAAGCCAGTATGACTGCTACGATTGCGACAAGAGTCGCTGCTGCTTTGAACAAGTTATTTGATGGTGTGGTGATGGTGGCGTTGCTGCTATTGGTAGTGGTACCGGGATGCTGTTTTGAAGACATGGAATGATAGGTGACAAGAGGGAGATGTGACAAACTTATAACAAGAGCAGCCTGTCTGTTCACTACTGGCGTCTTCTAGTGCACACTCTAAGGTACTCCGCGAGACGGGAGGAGTTAGTAAGATCCAAGTCATGCTTAGGCCTCGATCTCGAAGCTATTTAGCAAGCTTTATCAGCTGGACAAAGCATCGGAAAGCAAAATGTCGCCCGGTCAAGCGGGCTTTCCTATTAGGGTTGGCCATATAGTACAAAGTGCCACTTCTCTGCAATTCTCAAAATTTCAAATTCTTAATTATTTAATTGTCTGCTTTTTTAACTAAAGTGCTAAAATAACAAACAAACAAGCTGGCCTCTATACATACTAAATGCAACTCCTCTACATACATAAAATGCATTATGTATATATAAAATATAACTCTCTCTATATCTCAAATGTAACTGTAAAATGTAACTCTCTCTACGTATATAATATGTAGCTTCCTTTTATGTATACATAAAACATATATATAAAATATCTATATAAAATATAGCTATAAAAATGTAACTACAAAATATGAATCTCTTTTATATAACTTTCCCTCAATATATATAGATGTGAGTCCCTTCTATATAAAACCTCTCTCTACATATATAAAAACAAATTTCCTTTCTTTATATAAATAGTATATCTATCTTTTAAATATATATATATAGATACGACTCCCTCGTACGTGGATATAACAGGTACTAACACCAACCCTAACCCTTATATATAGTGTATATGGCACTTTGGTCGATTAATTGGCCTATCAAATAATTCAGAATTCAGAATTTGTGAATTCCAGGGTATGTAGAGAAGTGGCACTTTGTACTATATGGCCGACCGTCCCTATTGGTCAATCGAAGATCTGGCGCAGATCATTGCTGACATCACCAACAATTGACGGTTAACTGTCATCCTCCAGTCTGCCAAAAAAAAAAGAGATCGCCCGACCTCACTAACCAGATCAACCAACAACGCTTGTCCCAAGAAGATCGATAAAATGTCGCAAATCCCCCAAGTCGCCTCAACTCAAGGCTCACCAAGCTTCGATCCGGATAACTTTTTTGAAGCCTGGGCTCAAGAGTCTCTCACGCCACCCTACGACAATGATTTCAGGAAATTCATCATCAAAGCCTTTGGCCTAAAACCAGATGATTCCTTCGTCTACCGCGCCATAGCTGAGGTCACGTTGCTGCAGGCGCAGACGTACCTTGAATTTGGCGGGCAGGGCGGGTTGCATGGGTGGTATCTTGACGGGGAGGGGAAAGAGGTGAGTGCCTGAATCGTTTTCGTTGTCATCAGTCATCAGGGTAGATACATGTATGCATTTGCGTTTCAAGGCGCTGGATGTATATTCCCGGTCCGCAACCGACCAACATGCCCTTTCATTTACTTCCAACGAAAAGAAACATCAACCCAAAAACACGCAATATAACCCTGTCTCCACAACAGAAACCACCCCCGCCCGCCAGCGACATAGCAGCCTACAACGACATCTTCCGTCCGACAACAAACACAGCCAAAGCGCTCAAAGCCCTCTCGGCCAACGCAAAAAAAGACACAATCCGAGCCGCGGTAGCCCAACATCTCCAGTCTCTCTACCAGCCACCCTCGGAAATCACAGTCCCCAAAAACAAATCCCACGTAAACCCCTACTTCGACATCCTAGCCTGGTCGAACCAATCCCTCGAATGGGCCGGCCCGGAATCAACAACCCACAAGATCAAGATCTCACACGCCCTGCTGCCGGTGCTGTACCACCATTTCAGCTGCGTGTGCCCGAGTTTCGAAGCCCTGGAAATCGTGAGGCTGGTGGCGAAGGGGAGGGGGATTGTGGATGTTGGGTCGGGGAACGGGTACTGGACGTACATGTTGCGACGGGTGAAGGACGGGAAGAAGAAGAACCTGGAAGTCGTGCCGGTGGACAATGGGCTGAGCGATTGGCGGACTCTGTGGGTTGCGGACACGGTCGAAATGGATGGGGCGGAGTGGTTGAAGAGGCACGAGGGCGGGAGAGGCCATGTGCTGTTGCTGGTGTATCCGCAGGTCAGCCACGATTTTACGGCGAAGACTATCAAGGCTTACCGTGAGTTTGGGGTCTTCTGTTGTTTGGTCTACGCTTGGTGTACTAACTTCCTTCTTCTTCTTCTTCTCTTAGATGGATCGACGATTGTCGTCGCGGGCACGCAGAATGCCAATGGATACACGGCGTTTGCGAACGAGTTGCTGGTCGATTGGTTCGCAAGGGTGATGCCGAAGTGGGAGAAAGTGTGCCAGATTCCACTGCCGAGTTTCGCTGGCAAGGACGAGGCTCTTTTTGTTTACGAGAAAAAGCCATGATGTGTGCGTACCTTGGGGCATCACGTATCGATTTGTGTGTGATGAGGGTTAGGGTTGGGGTATGTTGTTCTTCGATCAGACTCTCTGTTCGCGATACATCATTGATCTTTACATCGAGGCAGGGCATGGCTGCATGCGTGTGCTGGTTCAGTCGTTAGTTCACTGTTTGATGTGTAGTTGGGCGGTTTTGTTCGACATCGAGTCGTTTTTCCTGCATCGTGTAACGGTTGTTTGGACTTGAAAAGAGTGTACTCGAGCTGGCAGAGACAGATAACACATGGAGTGCAGAACACACGCCGATCATAGTTTGCACTGAAAGGTGTAACAGTAAGCACGAGATCCACTCGCACGATAATAGGGATAGGATAGCATGTTCATCTATGCGGTTGTTATCATATTTCGTCGTCAATTGGATCTATGTCTCCAAGGTATGCACACATACTTACAACAACAATCAAAACCATCACCACCGCCGATGACACTCATCAGTACTCATCGTCCCCATCAATGGCCACTACCCGGCTTCTTCTCCAACTTCTCCGCCCTCTCAATCCACTCCCTACCCACGCTCTCAATCGCCCTCCCCAACTCCTCCTCCACAAGCTCCACCACCACCCTCTTCCTCCCATCGACATCCCCGTCGTCCAACCCCACACCACCACCACCCTTCCTCTTCCTCCCCACAATACTAGCATTCCGCGTGCTCGGAATCCTCAAAACCTCCTCCTCCGCCTCAAACCCAACCGCATCCGCAAGCGCACTCACGTAAGCGCACAGAGTACTATACGCCGACGCCATCTTCTTATGCACAAGCGTGCGCTTGAGCGAGCCCGTCTCGGCCGCCTGCGCGAGCCGCAGATCGTGATCGTTGGACGACGAGGAGGCGTTGGAAGAAGCGGACGCACCTCCGCCGCAGCAGCACGACGGAGACTCTGACTCTGACTCTTGCTGGGGTAATCTGGCGGCGTGCTCGTTGCGCTGCTGCTGCTGCTCGCTGTTTTCCTTTTCCTTTTCCTTTTTCTTTGCCGCTGTTTGCTGGGCTTTCTGCGCTTTCGTCGAGTCCGGGGCGCGGAATCGCGAGCCTGCTAGGTCGTGCGAGCAGCAGGGGATGGCGATGAAGGCGCTGTTGTTGAGGTGGGCGAGCAGCGGCGTCCAGGCTGTGAGTTCGTCGGCGTGGTTGGAGATGATGAAGGTGCCTGCGGGGAAGAGGCCGGAGTGCCAGGATTTGGCTGCGTCTTCTTCGCTTGCTGTGTTGTTGGTGGCAGTACTGCTGCTGCTGCTGCTGCTGGGCCGTAGGATTTCCGGGACGAGGAGAGACTGGCGGAGATGTTGGCGGACCTCGTGCGGGAATGTGTCCCAGGTCTTGCGCTCGCGGGCGTCGAAGCCAAAGCCTGGGTAGCCTTCTGAGATGAGGATGTAGACCAGCAGACCATTGCCGCAGCCGATGTCGACGAAGCCCGGGAAGGGTGGTTTCTCGTGGCCAGCGCCAGCGCCATTGCTCGGCTTCACTTCTCCTCCTCCTTCGGACTGACCCTCAACGATCTCTGCACCCGCAGTGGCTTGCTGCTGCTCTCCCTTCGCCGTCTCAGGCACTCGATACATCTGCTGCCACAACTCCAGGCAGAAAGCCGCGATACCCAGATCCTCAAAGACGTGCTTTGACGGATCCGTCACTTCCACCCAGCCCTCACTCAGCTTACGCCCGTACTTGGCTTTCAGCCGCGCGTAGGTGTCCTGGTAGCTTTTCTGGGGGATCATTCTGTCGTGGTGCACGCGTTTCTTGTAACCGCCCAGTTGGCCTTGGCCGTGCTTGTGGATCGTTTGCAGGAGTCTGAGGCCTGTGCGCTGGAGCTTGGAGTCGATCTCTGCAGAGGTCTGGAATGGGTTGTAAGAGAGTGAAAGGGTGCCGAGGCCGGGGGTTGGGTTGATGTTGTTGTTATTATCGGTGTTGGATTGGGGGGTCGTGGAGGCGTTGGTCATTGTTGGGCGGAAAGTGTGGTGGAAGGCTAGTTTTGCCACTCGTGGATGGTAGAAGGGTGTGTCCTCGGGCGAGGATGTGTGAGGTACGTACACCACGAGGTGTTCTTCAATATCCTTGTCTGTGTTGCTCTCTTTGGACAAAAGAATACACGTTTGGACCAGAGGTCGATCGAGTTGTTGGTTCCGGGGGATGAGTAGCCGCACTATCACGCGATTTTGCCTCCAACCAGGAAGTTCGAAAGTCCTCGGGTTGCTTTCTTCAGTGTCTGGTGAAACGTTTCGATCACGTTCGGTTCCATGCTGTTCCGATTCGGTATCGTAAAGGATGTCGGCTCGGAAGAGATATGAGGAAGTGACGTTGGGGTTCTTGATAAAATTCAACATGACTTCCTCGAAGATCTTCGCGCCGAATGTACACGGCGTTTCCAGGATTGTGAGCCATGTGTCGTCAGATGATAGCTCAATGTCCGGTTTAGTGTTGTTGCGATCGATTGGTTGGAACTTGGAGGGGTCGGATGATGAGGAGGCTGACGTGCTGACCTTTGACTCTGCCAATTTTTGAGACACAGCCGACACCGTGTCGGGGTCGATTGGTGAAGGCGACATTACTTTCAGTTGCCCAATTGGAATTGCAGGATGCGAGACTTGTGGCGGCGGATGACTTGACGCAAACGTGAAGTGACGAAAGATTCAGGTCTTGGCGTAGTTGTGACAGAACTTTGAGAGTTTGTAACAACTTTATATTTGGATGAATCGAGAACTTGAAAGTGGTAGTAGAGTACTGGTTAGCATAAATCAGCTTATTGATCACTATTGAGAGGGCGCAACGTGAGTTAAATGCTCGACTGGCTTGGAAAAGTACAATGTAATACTGCCTCTGAACTTGTCCGAGGATTCATCTGTATCCACCACTGAGAGACCACTATCGCTGACGGTTCCCTGTGCCTCACGGACTCGGAAACTGACAATACAACATTGCCTCTGTGTCACCACCGAGAGAAGGTGTTGCTGGGAAACTCAAGTTCATTAAACCTATGAACCTCGGATGCTGTTCTCCGTGCTGGTATAGACCAAGGACTTCAGAGGCTGTTTTCGCGATGGGTTGGGCCAAAGAGCTTCAATGGCTCGGTTTGGAGGTAAGATGATGATCCAGATTACTTCAGAGGCTCTATTTGTGATGTGCAGAAGTGCACGGGTGACAGCCAGACGTAATGTGGTAATCTAAGCCTCTTCATCACTGTCGGAGTCGGAGTGGTAAGTCGTATGTTCAGACTGGTCTTCAAGTCCAGCTACAAGCGGTGGAAAGCAAGACATGATCTCAACAGACCTGGCTTATCGTTCTGTCGGTTCAGGGTCAAGTGTACCCTCCGCGAACTCATCGACCATTTCCACGTTCCCACCATCTGATGCAGGATGTGGCTCTTCAGCGGGCGGGGACTGGTTGTCAACTTCAGGGCAACGCTTCTTGTTGGCCAGTCCCAAAGGATGAGGTGCTTCATACCGACCCCCCCGTACTGGCCCCCTCGTACTGGCCCCCTCGTACGACCGCGACCGTTAGTTTGAATCGCTTCGCGGGCCACCCCCCTCCCCACCCCCGCCCCTCCACCTCCCCCGCCCACCATCCCCTTCGATCCCACCGCTCATTTCTTCTCGTAGTAGTGCGCCATCTCCAAACCCGCCCTCTTGAAGCCACACTTGACATAGAAGCCCTCGTTCGCCTCCGAGCAGTCGAGAATGGTCTTGTAGCAGCCGACGTTCTCCGCGACAAAGTCGAGCGCCTGGATGATCCGCAGCCCGAGCTTCTTGCCCTGCTGGTCCTTTGCGACAGCGATGTCTTCGATATGGCCGACGAGCCCGAGGTTGTGGATGCTACAGGAGTGAGGAACGCAAAACAGTCAGCAGATAGATCGCTCGATTCCTCTCTCGCGCTTTTGAAGCGTGTCGTTTCCAAACTTACAACTTCCTCTCCACAAGCAACGCTCCTGTTCCTACGACCTTGCCCTCGCCGTCTAGGATGACCAGCACGTGTGTGCCGACCGCGCTGCCCCCGGTCTGCTTCATCTCGTCGAAGCGCAGTTCGAAGTCGGCTTGTGAGACTTCGCCTACGGTTGTGAGGACGCGCAAGACGTCGAGGAAACCGGCCGAGTAGTCGCCGCGCTGCAGCGGACGGATGGTGTAGGCTTCGGGGAGAGCGGCGGCGACGGCGGGCGAGATGAGGGAGGCGGGGAATAGGGGATCCGTGGGAGTCTGGGTAAGGCCGTTCATGGCTGCGGTGGGAATGTGTTGTTGTGTTGTCCGTTGAACGGCAGGGTGGAGGATTGGGAATGTGAGATCGGGAATGAGAAGGTGTAGGTCTGTACTTAGAGAGACGAGGAACGGTATAAATGTCAATGATTCGACCTTTCTGTTGTGCTACAGTACTTGCTCGAGAGCACGCGCGGCTGTCGTTCAAAATAAAGGCATGCGGCCATACTGCTGTGTACGACGTACGTTTGTGCATGGTTCCTGGCGCGGCTGGCCCTGCTGCTTGGACCCCATGTAGATCGAGCTTCGCCGCATTCTATTTTTGGGCATGGGAGTTCTCATGTGTTTCGAGACTCTCCAGGTAAACTATGCATAGCCGTGAAACATCGTATTGAACATTTTAAAAGCGTCGGAATCGTACTGCCTTTGAAAAATTGACTCGGAATTTCGACTCAGTCTGATTCTTAGGTAATGTTAAGAGCCAGGTGGTTGAATGTCTGTTTAAGACGTGTTTACAATGTGCTACCTCCAAGCGTTCGGGTTGTCTAAGTCTATAGCACCGCAGAGAGGAGTGGGAAGGATGAAGCCTTTGTCATAGCCGAAATGCTAGTATGGTGAGTTAAGAGCATTATTGTTTCCATAGCAGATCAGCAGAGGACTGCCAGCCAAAGCTGAGCAGCAATAACGATGTTGCTTGATAGACATATTCCGCTCGATCAAATTCTCTACTATTGACCGTTAAGATCAACATGGTCTGAATCGAACGGCTCCTCTACTAGAGGTTCGAATACATGGAAAGTAAATTTGTTGCTGAGGGGACTGAGAAAGGCTGAATGGACGGCTTGCACCTCCTTCTCACTCGCAATACCGATGAAATACACGGACTCTATCTGTCGAATGTGAGGCCTCCTAGCAACAATCTCAGTCCCTCGAACTCGACTAGAACCGAATAACTCTTTGACGAGACGGTGGCAACCTGAAGAACATGTCGTGGCCTCCAAGTTGATCTCGATCTTGCGCAATTGACCTGGACGCACGAACGACGTATGTACCGTCGCCGCGAGTCGGTTTATTATGCCCAACGTGATGAATAGATGGAAGACGACGATGTTGCCGTCGTCAATGGAATTGTCTTGAAAATCTCGGTACCGCGCTTTGGCACTCCTGAGGCCTCCATATTCCTCTATGATCTGACTTGGCGCGTGTTCGATGGAGCTCAGCGATATGCTGACGGAGCGGAGGTGGCGCAAGGCAAGCGAGTCGCGTTGACGAGTTCCTGGAGTTGGTGATATGATAGGGTCGTGATACATGCGATATATGTCATGCGGACCGGATACGACGAATTGATTCTTGGACAGAAACACTTCAAGGGCTTCCAGTCGCAGTTGTTTGTTGACGCAAAAGAGTTGACTCTCTGCTTTTGGCCCGCTCGGTCTTTGGTATCGCATGTCCAGGGTGGGAAAACGAGCGAGGCGGTCAGACCCTTTGATAAAGACGGTTCCTGGGACGACGCACATCTCGTAGATCCTATCGCGAAGCTCCCTAGGAAGACGAAAAAAATTTGAAGGTCCCTGCTACTGGCGAATCTGAATGTGGCGCTTGCTGTCGTTTGCTTTCCCGCAAAGCCTGGAGTTCGGCTCTCAAGGAGGCATTATCAGCTCGTAGCAATTCCACGGTGGCCTGCTCGGGCTGTGTGTGTTCAGATGGTGTGGTACTGGTGTATTCCATAATGCTCGAAGCTTGTAAGACAGCAAACAACGGTTTGGCTATATGGCTTGAGAGTGTGTAATGAGTTGATGCAGAATTGAATCCGGTGGTGTGTCGTTGTTGGTTTTGTTAGGTATGCTGGGAAGAACCGGCATGATATGCACCGCGACTCAGGGCCCCAGCGAAGGATTCAGGCCAGGCAGCGGTGCCTTGGCCTTGAAGTGAAGAGGACTGTGCATGAGCATGGAGAAGGTGGCGTGGGTAGGAAGAGCTCGAATGTAAGTGGTTATTCCCCTGTCCTACGTTCGGCGTGCGTGATTCGCGGCCAAAAGGCATCTGGTTACATGTAGCTGGCTCGAGTTATGGTCCAATGAGGCATAACTTATTCCAGTTATAGCAAATTAGGTAAGCAAGACACAGCAAAGGAGCTGTTGACTGTGAGCAAATCTGATAGCCTGGAGGAACACCAACGAACTGCGCAATCTTTCCAGAGGTTCCCGTGTGTGAATAGGTAAGGTGGTAAGTTAGGATGAAGCATGACCAAACGACCGAGAACCGCAACTAAATCCTGCCTGAAGCATCCATGCTAAATGCTTACTCAGCGCTTACTCAGCACCGTGACAATTACTGTAACTTGTGGGATACATGTCCATATACGCTCAATCAGTCTTACGCTCGTCATGATTTTAATTGTTCGATTTGATGCTCAAAACAAGAAATCCTCGACGAAAGTCTCACTCTGCACCTTTGAAATGTCATCGCGTACGAAGTTCTCGACTTCAAAGAAGGGAGTGTAACAACAATGCTAGAGTCAAAACCCAGTGGAGACGGAGCGCCCGTCTCTTCACTGCTTGCTGAGACGACTGCTTCACTTCCACAAAAGCCCGCGTCTGTATTGTCACTCTGTGAAATGTCCATGCAATTTCTGACACGAGAAAGCAACAAAACATGTCGTTCTCATTGACAGCAGCGCTGACCATCACCTACGGTCCCGTACCACATCAGGTCGCTGCCGAAAAGGCAAAACAAGTCAGACTAGCATCGCACCACAAGTCTCAACTCCACCTCGTCGACCACATGGAGAAATCGCTGTCTCGCAAGATTCTTGCCATGCAGCGTAGCGTCCGCGCGAAAAAACGTCAAGAGCACGACGCTAAGCCAACATGCAGCGCTACTGTCGAACAGGCCGAGGCAAAGACTGCTGAGAGCGACAGGTTTGTCATCAAAGATCACAGCTGGGAACATCTCTCTCTGGCAGACCTTCAGTCGGTGGATCTGCAAGCCATGGATCTCACAGATCTGCCGGCCGCATTGCTCGAGCACCCAAAGGGCAAGGATGTTGAGTACACTGAGCTAGACAAGAAAGACCTGCGAGCCCTGTTTGAAAGGAAGGTATCTCGGCGACAGCACACAACTTGACGCGACAAGATATTGGGCGTCGAAGGCGATGTTGTGCAAATGAAAACGCGCTCATTGGCTGGGTGAGCAGTTAATGCGGGCTACAGGGAAAATATATCGCCAGACGGAAGACATGGGTGATGGGCACGGATGATTAATGTGAGAATCAGAGATCTTCAGGGACTCTGAAATTCTGAGGCTATCCGGGACAACTGGATTGGCTGAGAATGTGATGATGACCTCTTCCTGCACGTGTTCGGGGTGAGGAATGGTATTGGGATAGGAGATGAGTTTCGGTAAGTGCATACGTAGCCCGTACTACACGCATGAGTTACTTTTGGTGCCTACCTACCTCCTACATACAATCACGTATCACATATGTGGAGTAGTGAGTGAATGGTAAGGCTTATCGCCACTGTCGGCTGTCGGGATGGGTAGAACCGCCACCTTTTTTGGGGCCGTGCAGGCAAAGAAAAAGAGTGCCTTTGGTGCTCGGCCGCCAAAGGCCGCTCGTGGGGGTCCTCTTGTGGAGTCTGTTTGTTGAGAGAGCGATAAGTTTCTTTTGCCTAGAGCCTCGCTGCAATTTTAATCCTGCCTCACCAACCTACAAGACAGGAGCTTTTCTGTGTGCGCGCTCTCTGCTCTGCACCATCTGCTCTACTCTCCACTCTCCACTCCACCACCACTCGCCTGACCAGCGTCGTCTCCTCGGGCGCACCGCTGACACTGCTATTCTCAGCGCTATCACCATCACTCGTGATTAGCTGCTTACCACCGTCTGCGGACGCTCCAAAAAAGATACCCCTTTTGACGCATTTTTACGACTCCCGCATAGAAGACTAGACGACCACCACCACACTTTCGCAATCGCGATATGCCCCACCAAGAGTCGCCCCCTATGGCTCCCCAAATCATGGTCACCAGCAAGTCTGCTGCGCCCTCGGCCGACGACGTCGCTGAGATCACCGCTCAGATCTACGGCAAGGACTCGCAGGTGTCGCTCGACGCAGCCTACACACTCACCACCACCCTTCTCAACAGCGTCGGTTTCCGTGGCCTCACATCCTACGGCATTCTCCAAGAGATTATCAAGGCTGCCACCAACAAAAAGGATGCCACCAAGAGGCAGGGCGCCATGTACGCCCTCGGCGCAATCTTCGAGCGCTTCCCTCCCAAGGCCAGAATCAGCGAGGTTGTCTTCATGATGCAAGAGCCGGGACTTGTGACCTGCGCGCTGGATGCGCTGGCCGACAAGCAGAGCGGTGTCAAGGAGGGTGCCCAGTACGCGGTTGACGCCCTGTTCAACCACCTCAACTCCGAGGGCCTGGTCTTCGGTCTCCTCCCGGTGCTCATGTCATACCTCCGCAAAGCCACCGGCAAGTGGCAGGGTGCTGTCATGGCCTTGTACCTCATCGGCAAGATGGCCGACAAGGCACAGCAAGGCATGGACAGTCTCGAGGTTGAGAAGGACAAGGACGTTTTGCGCTTCGCCATGGGCAAGAGGCTGCAGGCTTTGATCCCTATCGTCGAGGCTGGCATGCACGACTTGAAGAGCGAGGTTTCCAAGCAGGGTCTCAAGACGATGAACCTGTTGACTACTCTGCTCCAGAACGACGACATTGCTCCCAAGATTGCTCTGATCGTCAAGGCCATCGAAGACCCCAGCCAAGAGGCTCAGAGGAAGGCCATCCACGCTCTCAGCCAGACCACTTTCGTCACCGTCGTCACATCGCCCGTGTTGGCCATGCTGACACCCATCTTGGAGCGTTCGCTTAACACTCCTACGACCACCCAGGAAGTGACCCGCCAAACCACCGTGGTTGTCGAGAACTTGACCAAGCTGGTCCACGACCCTGTCGAGGCCCGTACATTCTTGCCCAAGCTTCAGCCTGGTATTGAGAGCGTCTACAAGAACGCCTCCCTGCCCGAGGTTCGCGAGATCGGCAAGCGCGCTCTCGATGTCATGAACAAGGCCATGGGCGAGGGCGCCGATGCCGCCACCCTGCACGCTGTTGAGCGTGTCACCGAGGCCGACGTGGTCGCCCTTCTCGAGAAGGAGGTCAAGGCCAACGGCAACCTTTTGGACCTCCCTGGTGACGCAGAGATTTGGTCGCTGGCCAAGACTTACGTTGCGCAGCAGGTTTGCGAGGACGTCAACCAGCGTGCTCTCGAGCGCATCGTCAACAACATCACACCTTACCTCGAGCCTCTTATGGAGAAGGCCGATGGTGTCGCCGAGGCCATGCACAAGTTCTACGTTGCCGAAGACGAGCGCAAGTTCGGCGCTCCTCCTCAAGTCGAAGAGGGCGAGACTGAGATTGTCAACGCTACTTTCTCTCTTGGATACGGTGGTATGCTTCTTCTGTCGCAGACCAACCTGCGCCTCCTGAAGGGCCACCGTTACGGTCTCTGTGGCCGCAACGGTTGCGGTAAGAGTACTCTCATGCGCTCCATCGCTACCGGCAAGCTTGACGGTTTCCCGCCTCAAGACCAGGTCCGCACCTGTTTCGTCGAGCACAACCAGGGCGAGGATGCAGACCTCACCATTCTGGAATACGCCCTGAAGGACCCCGAGCTCCAGAGCGAGGGCAAGGAGCGTATTGTCGGTGTGCTTGAGGAGGTCGGCTTCTCCAGCGGCCCTGAGGGTCGCCAACACGAGAAGGTCGGCTCTCTCTCTGGTGGATGGAAGATGAAGCTCGCTTTGGCTCGTGCTATGTTGATGCGCGCCGACGTCTTCCTCCTCGACGAACCTACCAACCATCTCGACGTTGCCAACGTCAAGTGGCTCCAGGAGTACCTCAAGACCCACACCGACATCACCTCTCTTATTGTCTCTCACGACTCTGGTTTCCTTGACGAGGTCTGCACCGACATTCTGCACTACGAGCAGAGGAAGCTCAAGAACTACAAGGGTAACCTCGCCGAGTTTGTTCGCCAGAAGCCTGAGGCGAAGACATACTACACCCTTTCCGCCGACGTCGCCCAATTCAAGTTCCCGCCTCCAGGTATCTTGACTGGTGTCAAGTCCAACACCCGTGCTATCCTCCGCATGTCTGACTGCACGTTCACCTACCCTGGTGCCTCCAAGCCCAACTTGCACCACCTTTCTGCTCACCTCACCCTGAGCAGCAGAGTCGCCATTATCGGTCCCAACGGTGCCGGAAAGTCCACCCTCATCAAGGTCCTGACTGGTGAGGTCATCCCTCAAGAGGGTAAGGTGGAGAAGCACCCCAACTTGCGTATCGGTTACATCAAGCAGCACGCTCTCGAGCACGTTGAGATGCACATGGAGAAGACCCCCAACCAATACCTCCAGTGGCGTTACGCCAACGGTGATGACCGTGAGGTCATGTTGAAGCAGACCCGTGTCCTCACCCCCGAGGACCAGGCTCAGATGGAGGTCACCATCGACATTGGTGATGGCAAGGGCCCCCGCAAGATCGAGACCCTCATTGGTCGTCAAAAGTACAAGAAGTCCTTCCAGTACGAGATCAAGTGGGTCGGCTGGTTGCCCAAGCACAACAGCATGATCTCGCGTGAGACTCTGATGGAGCGTGGTTTCCAGAAGATGATCCAGGAGTACGACGACCACGAGGCCAGCAGAGAAGGTCTCGGTTTCCGTACCCTCGAGCCCAAGGTCATCAGCAAGCACTTCGAGGACGTCGGTCTCGACCCCGAGATTGCCAACCACAACGAGATTGGCGGTCTTTCCGGTGGTCAGAAGGTCAAGGTCGTGTTGGCCGGTGCCATGTGGAACAACCCGCATTTGCTTGTGCTCGACGAACCCACCAACTTCTTGGACCGTGAGTCCCTTGGTGGTCTCGCCGTTGCCATCCGCGACTACCGCGGTGGTGTCGTCATGATTTCTCACAACGAGGAGTTCGTCGGTGCCCTCTGCCCCGAGCAATGGCACGTCGAGGCCGGCCGCCTCACCCAGAAGGGCCACCTGGCCGTCTCCCTCGACCGCTTCGAGGACTCCCGCCCCGGCTCCTCCATGGCGTCCTCCACCGTCGCCAGCTCCGTCCAGAGCTCCGCCGCTCCCAGCACCAACGGCACTCCCGCCGCCAGCGACACCGAGGGCGGCGACATGAAGTTCAAGTCCAAGAAGAAGAAGAAGCCCACCCGTGCCCAGGCCAAGGAGGCCGAGGTCAGGAGGAGACTGCGTCACATCGAATGGCTCAACTCCCCCAAGGGCACCCCTCACCCTCCTGACTCGGACGCTGACGAGTAAAACTTGAGACGACGACCCCTGCTACGAGATTCCCCGGGCGTTGATGCTTTTTTTCCCTTTCCGCATTTCCCAGGCGTTTTTGTTTATCTGCCACGGGCTTAGAGATTAGAGGACGGACGGAAGATGGGAGGAGAGCTTGAACAAAAAATTGCACGGCGTTTTTTTGTGTTTTTACGATTGATTGGTTGGTTGAATTGATCTGGCTTTGGCGACGTTAGCTTTGCTTGCTTGCTTGCATGCCTGATTAATCTTTGTTTCCTTGTGCCTTTTCTTTTCTTTTGGTTTGAAAATGTTATGGCAACTTGCAGAACCCGCGTCTAGACCATAGTATTATTGAGAAACATCATTATTACCATCGTCATTATCATCATCTCTGAATCGTCTTCTTCTCGCGAACGATCATGTTGTGTCTGCTCCCCGCCATTGCAACCACATCACATTCCTTCCATGTCTCGCTCGAAATAAATCATGTTTGTGATGGCAATATAATATAACCACGATGACCGGGCGGGCGGTCGTTCCAATCTAATGCCTAGAAGTAATTTCCATGGTAGCCTACCATCACATCTACCATGATGATGGCATTCTATTCGTCCGTCCACGCCGTTACCTACTTGCATCCATCCATCCATCCATCCATCCATCTACACCCGCTCCCATCAGATCAGATGCCCAGTCCGCAGAAACCAAACCGCCAAACCTTTCCAGAATCACCCTTCTTCCCCATCCTCCGACCAAGACTCCCTCCCTCTGTCTGCACCTCCACCTCCTTTCCCCTCCTCCTCCTACCTCCTACTCAGCAACCTGATCCGCCACCCTCCTAAGCAACGGCTGACTCTCGCCCTCCCCCCCACCGGGCTTAGAATAAGGCATCACCCTCCACCTCCCCCCCTCCACCGCCCCAACCCTCCAACAACCCACCTCCTTCGCCTTCTCAAAGAACTCCAAATTCTCATCGAAACTCCTTCCCCCCGTCTCGGGCATGTACACGTACGTCCACGCGCCCGCGAAGCAATTCGTGCCCGCGAAAACCGCGAAGAGCGCGTAGCCCATGTTGTTGAAGAGGATGGGCGTCAGCAGGGTTACGGCGAAGTTGGCGAGGCCCCAGATTATGACGCTTATGGCTGTGCCTTGGGCGCGGGCGGTGGTGGGGTAGATTTCGGTGGGGATTAGCCAGGGGGTGGCGAGCCAGGTTATGCCGAAGGTTGCGGTTGCGAGGAAGAGGGTCTGTTTTTTGGGGGAGGGTTAGAATTGGGTTCGTTTTGGGAGGGGAGAGAGTTGTTGGGTGGGAGGAAGTGGGAGGGTTGGAGGACAGAGGGAGGAGTGTGACGTACTGTGACTGTGTTAGTGAGGGTTCTGTTTTCGTGGTCCGCGGAACGGAGGAGAGGAGAGGGGAGGTGACTTACCGACTATACCGGGGATGGCAACGGCTTGAGAAGGGATGTCCAGCTCGTCAGACTTGTCTTCTAGCCCTCCAAAGACAGTCAGCAGGGCAAAGCAAAGCGTGAGAGCCGCAGAACCCCAGACCATCAGCGCACGACGCCCGACCGCGTCGATCAACAACCAGGCAAAAGTCATCATGATGAAGTACGACACGTAGTTCGCCTGCGTCAGGTATTCACTCTTGCGCACACCATAGCCCAGCAATTCGAAGATCTGAGGGCCGTAGACGGAGACAGCGCCGTAGCCGGTCAGAGCCTGGTTGATCTGGCCCATGACGGTGATGACGGTTGGGTGGAATTGGTCATGCCCGGGAGTCAGCATGTCCATGTAGCCGACGCTGGACCCGCTGTCTTGCTCCTGCTTGTGACTCTCGACGAGCTCCTTGCACTTGGGCTCGACGTCCTCGTCACCCATGATGTCCGCCAGGCTGGCCTTGGCGTCCTCCTCGCGGTCGTGGTAGATGAACCAGCGAGGACTTTCCGGCAGTTCCTTGATGAAAGCGAGCAGGCCCAAGGGGTAGATTTGCATGGCGATGATGGGGACGCGCCAGGCCCACTCGTTGTATTTGCCTAGGGTGACCGTGGCGGCCAGGTTGATGGCGAAAGCCATGTTCAGACCGAAGATGTTGCTCTGGAATTCCTGGGCGAGTGCTTTGCCTCGAGCGCCGTCGGAGCTCAGCTCAGAACTGTAGACTGGCACGACAGAGTCGACACCGCCAACTCCAAGTCCCATGATCACGCGGCCGACATACATGACTGCCAGAGCGCCCCGGCTGTAGCCCAGGCCAGCGACAAACATGATCAAGTTGCCCAAGCTTGCCATTGCGAGACATCCAAACAGCGCTGGTTTCCTTCCTTTGCGGTCGGCGAGAGTCGAGAACAATACCGCACCGACGGCGCAGCCCAGGTAGTAGACGGAGACGATGACACCGACCTGTGGAGATTCCTCTTCGAGGCCCATGGTGGAGAGGTAGTCGTTGTTGGTGTTGATCAACGACATCATGCCTTGGTCGTAGCCATAGAGCGCGATGGCGGTGCTGCTAAACATGACCACCTGAGGGACTGTCAGTGGAGGCCAACCTGTTGACGAAGGGATTTCAGTGGCATACCTGCTTGCTCTTGTCATTGAGAAAAGTCTTTATTGCGTCCATGTTGGCCGACTGTCTGTCTTGACTAGGCAGTCAAGAGGCAGTCAAGATGAGGACAGTTGCAAGGAAACAAAAGTCTTACCGCGCGTGCGAGACTGAAAGCCTGCACAATCTACCTATACCTTACTTTGCCTTAACCGACCAGCCGCAGGGCGCCTGGATGGTGACGGCACAGCGGCATTATTCTGGTCGCAGGGCACGTGGTAGATGTCAAAACAGTTGGATGTCATGACGTCGGAGGGGGGAAAGCAGTACGGAGGATTTGGCTGGAGGTCAGAGATGGGCATCTCACATCTGCTCTTCCAACGATCGATCGTCAGCGGCAGGCAATTGTGTGAAAGTTTGTGTATATCCCTTGTGTGGGCTCGCGTAGATTGTCCATAAGTTATATCAAGCCATGAGATTCCAGATGGCGGGGACTTTTCTGGTGGCTTCGGCTTAGAGTCCCATCCAGTCCATGCTTGGCCAGATCTGACGCGATTTCGTGTGCTTGTTTCCCCATTTGCCGCCCAGCTTTCTTCCAAGCGAGGCCATGTTGCATCCGTTGTGTACCATGTAGTCTTCGTTTTACGAGTACATAGTAGTACTAGTGTCGATGACAAAGTTACTCTTCGAGGTCTCATTTCGACTCTGCGTACAGACAATCGCCCACTTTGAATCACAACTCGCCAACACTACATGCTCACTACTTCAACAAGGCAAGATCTCGTAACAATAATATAGTACATCCGAGCTACAGACACAGCCAAGAACTTCCTCCGTATGCCTAACATCGTCGTGCCATGTCCAGCAATCACTCGTCCCATCCTATCCCACCTCGCTCCGCCCTGCTGCATTAACTCGTGTCGAAGCCTTGTACCGTGAATGATAAAGCGGGAGCTTTCATGTCGGTACCGGAAAATCAAAAAAGGTTGCCGGAAGGTCGGGTCAACGTAAAAAGCAAAAGGGAATACTGGGTAATTGCATAGTGAAGAAATAAACGAACGTCAACCGTGGCGTCAGTAAGCCCATGGCCGATCGACCGTAGATGTACGCCTCGTGCGCCTCGCGATGCAGACAGATGGTGCGGCCTGGAAAGGACACCACCGCGCTGCTGCTAAAACATGTGCTTTATGTCGTCTCAATGTGTGCTTGCTCGTGCGCTCCGCGCGGTGCTCACTGCGGTTTCAGATCTTGCGATGATGCGTCAGCTTATGCATTAGGAGAGCCTTGGATTGGCAGCTCCTAGCGCTGCTGTTGCATACCTTGCTGAGGCGGCATACCTGGGTATGCGCCTTGTTGTGCAGCCTGCTGCTGCTGGAGGTACGCCTGGTACTGGAGTGCTTGCTGTTGGTCGGCAGTCATGTACGACTGTTGAGGGTTGTTGCGAGGCATGCCTGGTGCCATTGGCTGAGCCATCTGAGGCGCGGCATTGTGCTGCTCCTCGGGCGAATCGACAGTGGACTCGCCGTCGACGCCATTTGAATCGGCAGGCTCGGGGGCGTTTAGGCAGGCCTTGTACGTATATCAGTATCGCGCGCGCCTGGTGTGTGGTGTTCGCGTCCGTGCCCTTACCTGAATGAGGTTCTTGCCTTCGGGCTTTGTGACCAGCGGCTGGAGTTTGGGCGTGGTGAAAGTGTATACGAGACCGGTCTCTGACACAACCAGAAGGAGCACTTGCGTGCCAGTGAGGACGGACAACTCGTAAGCCTAAGTGTCCATGTCAGTGCGAGGTTCGCGACGCGTCGAGCTCAACCACCGTCCCAACGCGTTAGGCGCGGGCGCAATGTCGATTTCGCGCGCGGTCGCATGGCGCAGAATTGACTCACCTTCTTCATGATACCAGCCTTGCGCTTGGAGAAGGTGATGTGCCGACGCGACTTGTCCTGGATGAACTTGATCTCAATCTTGCGCCTTTCGCGCCCGGGCTTGTCATCATCGTCGTCGTCGTCGTCCGCGGCGCTGGGACGAGGGCGCTTGACGCCTCTGCTCTCGAGAGCGCCATTGCCGTTGTCCAGATCGTCTGGAGCAGTGGGAGAGTTGGTTTGGTCGTTGGCAGTGATGTCGGCCATGTTGAATTCAATTGCTCTCGGAGATGGGCGGCAGAGGTGCTGTATGAGGTTAGAGGTCGGTGTCTGAGTGGGGAGTGTGCTCCTCTCGATGTGGAAGACACCAAACTGAAAGGCGATTCGGAAGGCGGAACGGACCGACACGGGGAACGGCTCTTGCGCCTGAGTAGTGTGTCGGGTGGTTACACAGCTGAACGTTAGCTGGCAGGCGATTCGAGCGAAGGCAAATGGGGCTGCGGCTAAACTTGTTCGAAGGGTAAGACCAGGCAGCTCGAGATGAAACAATGGGCGGTGCTTGAGGCGGCGGGAGGCTACGACGTGCGACCAGGCCGAGGAACAGTTGGTAGTACTCACGGCGAGTCGTGTGTGAAGGCTCACGGACGGGAACAGGTGGTAGCAGCAGTCTGCGAGTGGCAGCAGCGGGAACGCGTACTGTAGTGACCAGCCAGTCACAGCGCAGTGTTGAACTGAGAGAGTGAGTGTAAAAGCGGAGGTGGAGCTGCTTATCCCCAGTAACGAGGTGACGTGTCTGTTGTGTTTGGTCGTAGCTAGCTCGATGGGACGAGCTTTCGGTATTTCTGCACTCCTTTTGTGGTTAGGTAAAGTAAAGTAGTGAAGAGATCAGGACCTTGGACGTGTCAAGATAGGAAGTTGGGGCGCGCAGCATCTCAAGCGGGGTTGCGCTTAGACCCACCTTGGCGACAAGGAAGCGCGTACTCGTATGCACCTGAATCGTTCACTTGCCGCGATTTGACTTCAGTTGCATATCGCTCCTGCGCAAAGTAAAACGTGACTTTGCATCAGATATATCTGAGAGGATAAGTGGTTACATCTGGCTATCAGCAGTTGGATACAGGCCTTTTAAATGCCCCACACACACATCACGGCCGCAAAATACCAAAGACTTCACCTACAAATTGCTCCTACCGAAATGAACAAACAACTTATACCAGATCAATTCCCCAACATGCATGGCTCATTCGACCGCTGACAGCAATGCCTCAAGTCTCTGACAAGCTCATCGAACATCGACAGCCAGATCCAAACCCTCTCAGCGCAATGCACTACGGCCGTTAACAAGAGCTCTACCCTCCATGACATGCCCTCTCAGCTCCCCTCCCGCCTCGTACTCAAATACAAATCCAAGCTCGCGCTCCCATTGCTCGAGCTGGCAGCATGTCTCCCCGCCGCCGTCGTCGCCGTGTTCCTCCTCGACACCCTGTTCTCCCAACCCATGGGCGCGCTCCTCTCACCCTCCAGCGCCTCGCCCAGCCCAAGTCCCTGAACCAGTGGCCCAGTGTTGAAAGCCCCGTTAGTCCTCAACACCGCCATCAGCGCCGCGTTGAGAAGCGCGTTCTGCTTCTCCAGCGCTTCGAGTCTTTCGAGACGCGCGTCGATGCGAGCGGCGGCTCGGTTGGCGTTGTTGTTGTTGTTGTTGCTGGAGGTGGATGATGTTGCGGTCCGGAGATCTTGCGTGGTGATGTGTGGGAGTCCTTTGCTGAAGGAAGAGGATGGGAGATGTTGGTGGCGGAGTTGTAGTGGTGGCGGCGAGAGAGGTTCGCCCGGTGGTAGGGGGAGCTCTTTCGTATTTGAATCTGTTGGCGAGGGACGCTTGGATGTCGGCTTTTGCTTTTTGATGACTTCCGACCCGGAAGCAGGAGGCGTGGGCGGGAGGGCACGGTTAGGCGGAGGAGACGGCAGAGGAGGTGTGGTGTCCTTCCTCACCCTCGCCTTGGAAGCGTCTGGAGTGCTTGGGCGAGATGTGCTCGCGGCGCTACCTTTGCTCCGTCGCTTCAATGCCGTACGAGACATTGACGCCGAGCGGGGCCTGGGAGCATATTTGCTGCCTTCGCCACGGAGAATCAATCTGGTAGGTTTTGGTGTGGATCTTGCCTTGGGCACGGTGACTTCTTCCGCGACCAGCATCACTGGGCTGAGAGGCGCGCCTGTCGAATTAGGGCTGCCATCTGAGGACGTCGGGGATTTCGGCGAGTAGCCAGTCTTCCCTTCGCCACACGACTTCTCGTCTTGTGAAGGTACCGTCGACACCGGGCTGAGCGTGTCATCCGTGACTTTCTTCCAGCTTGCACTGCTGGACGCCGAGGATGATGTCCGCGTAGCAAGCGAAGCAGGTTTGAAGTCCGGAATCTGTATTTGCGGCCGTGCCTTGCGCAGCCGACGAGCTGGAAGCGTCGGAGCGTTCACAACAGAATCGATGGCAAAATCGGGCTTGTCGCGGATTTTCCGCTGTCTCGTACGCTCCTCTCTGTCCCTCCGAGACATCGGGTACAATGGATACTTGTTGGGGTTCCGCTCTCTGGACTTGGGTCTTTTGATAGGGCCGGTACAGTCCGTGGTCACCGATGCTACGATCGGTGGAGGATCCATATCGCTGGCATACTCGCTGACAGTTTTGATGCTAGGTGCCATCTTCGGCGTTGCTTTGCGAGCTTCTCTTGATGCTGAAATTAACCCTTCGATGCTTCTTGGGTCTCTGCACAGCCGAAGCGGGCTCTTCGGAGGTGGCGGACCAGGACTGTCGCTGAAGCTTCTCATACCCAATGAGGCCGCCATGCTGGGTGCTCGATGCAACAATACCGGATGACTACCGAGACGCCTCGGAGACGGATGTTTGATCTCGAAGTCCCGTTCAGCGCGATGATACTTGACAGGGAACTCTTCTTGCGGCAGAGCAAGGCGAGGCACGGGTGTGCTTGATGGGGAGACAGTCCCACTGCGTCGACTTGACAAACTGCCGAATGTGCGAAGTGATTGCTTAACAGGGTGCTCAGCAAGATCGATTCTGTAAGACTCGGCAGCCAATGTGGCCGATTCCGGTGTTGGAGGGCTCGAAGCGGCTGGCCGGACTGGAGATGAAGACTGGCAGATCAGACGAAGTGCTGGCTCGCTTTCTGCTCCGAGCGAAACCGATGTTTGACGAGTGGGAGGCGGGGTGCTGTCATGATACCGAGTATAATATGCATCGAGCCCGCTGCTATAGCGCGTGTCATCGTCGGAGAAAGAGATTGAAATGTGAGAGTCCATGATTGGCGATCTGTCGGACCAGTCAGTATTTACATTTGCGTGAGAACAAAAGCGTATGTACTTCGCCGGAGGCGTTTCCACACCAGACTCAATTCGGGACATCTCATCCTCGTCGTTCTCACGAACTTGGATCAATCCGCCTTGAAGCCTCGTTGCTTCACTGTGCTCTTCTTCTTCGATGTTGTCTTTGACTTTATCAACTGGCTTGAGGGCTAGATACTTTTTGCCTGGGATTTGTCAGTGCAGGAAAGCTAACGCTAGGAAATTGGTTCAGTGAGCGTACCTGTGGATGACACCTTCTGTTCAATAGTCGGTGGCAAAAGAAGACCACCTTCGTCCTGAAATTGCACTTCATCCTCGTTCAGCTGCTTGTTCAATCTGTCACCCAGCATCAGCACGCTCCCAACACCAACAAGATGATGCAGGTAACAAAACGCAAAACTCACTCGAGATGTGCAGCCTCGACAGACGCAAAAGGCCTTCTCTGACCCACCTTGAGCCATTTCAACACATTTTTCGAAGCAGACAACGCACGCCGAGGATGATCGTCGACCTTCTTCGGCCGCCTTTTCGGGGCATTCGGTCCAGTCGTTTTCAAAAAGTACGCCAGGTCATGACTTGCGTTTGCCTTGGGCAGACGAAGCAAGCTCGTCTGGGTCAACATCTTGTCGTCGACACCCGTCACATACGGCGGTTTATCCGTGCGAGCGTAATGAAGACTGTCCGGCCTTGACTCTTGTTCGCCGAATGGAGTGTGGGATCCGTCGGAGAGCTCGAACTTGATCGAGTCCTGCCTGAGAATGGCCGTGCTAGCTTTACGTACGTCTTCTCGTTGCTGGGCTGAAGGAGCTTGTCCCATGACGGCGTTGGTGTAAAGTGGTCCGGCACCAAGGGCGGCCATGCCCTTATCGGCGGTGCCAGAGAACATATCGGAAGGTTGAGAGGGGCTTACGTCGGGAGCTATTATCTCAAACCCCCGAGGAGTATGATCGAGAAAGCCAGGTGCTGGGGTGCGGCGGTGTGGGTGAGCGGAAAGCTGCATTGAGGACGAGAATGGGCAGATAGGTCAAGCTGACGAAGTTGACCGGGCTCGGGGAACGTGCGTGGCGATGATAGGATGCCGCGAGAAAGCACTTGCGTTGTGCGGGTCTGAGATTAGTTGGTGCTTGGGCAGATTGAGCACAAGTAGACGAGTGCTATCGCATGGCTCCCATCGAGCGACTGGAGGCTTGTGAGCGAATGGCGATGGCTTCAAGAAAACAAACGGATGGCTTTGAGACTGGCGGCAAAGGCAGTGAGGATTCTCTGCATGGTGCAACGAGCAGCAGGACGAGTAAATAATAATAACAGGCTTACAACAAGCTACCCACCTCGGAGGGAGGATTACACAAAGGCGCAAGGGCGGAGGGCAGAGCGGCAACAGCGACGAAAAGCCTTGGATGGCCCATTGTACGACGGCATGCCCGCAGCTTCGTGCCGTCGGACGAGGGTACGCAGGCGGCAGAGACGGGCGTTGAGAGGCCTCTGCTGCGAGCACAGGAGATCGAGGTGTTGTCTCGCGAGAGCTGCGGTGCGGTGCCAGGTCGCCAGGTGATTTCTTGTCTCGAAACAGAGCTGTTGTGAGGCGCAGAAGGACCAGACGCCCTGAGGATTGTTCGAGAAGGCATCGGAGCACGATTGGCTGCAGCTGTCTCTGGTCTTGGTCGGTAGCGCACACGGTGAAAAAGGCAGAAAGGCAGAGAGGCAGAGAGCGGATGACTGCGCTCAGTAAGGGGCATGGTGATGCAAGGAGTGGGCGGGTATGCAAGCCGACACGATTTGGCAGCATGTCGAGTAGGACAAAGTCATTGCGTGGCCGTAACCGAACAAGGGTCGCCAGGCCACGAACGTCCCGCCAAACCACCACGCCGAGCACCGTCTTCGGAGAATTTCGCTCGTTGTTGGAGCCACAAGGTCGACCAAGTGACAGCTGGCCGACGGGATGCTTTGCCTTGTGAGCGCGGCATGGGCAGTATGTGGCAAGTGATCGATCGAAATGTCTCGTGCCGCTGCAAGAGAGGCGTCAATGTGCACGATCACTGCTCTCTCCACTGATTATCACCTTGGCTACATGTAGACAATGCCGTCGAGAGAGAGTCGCATCTACTGGGGAACCTGGGCCGGGTGTAGGTAGGTATCTGCAAGCAATGGCCTCGCTGGACGTTACGTTACTTACATCGGCGAAACGCAACGCGAGGGACCATACCTATGCTGCAGCAGAGCCGTCACAGCAGCCACGGTCTCGTGCCGATGCCGCGGGAACACTACGGCGTCTTACGGGATCTGCATGCTATCCGCTATCTCATCATCTATTCATCGCTCCCTCGCCAATAATCCTGTGTTGCCCATCATGCTTCTACATCCCACCCAACCCAACGGGATGTCGATCGTCTGCCATCCTATCGTTTCCGCTGCAAGAAGGGATCTGCAGCCTTCTTCTTCCTGCGAACAGCTGCAGGCGGTGGGGCAGCGGGAGCCACGGGAGTCTTCTTCGTATTACCGTCACCGTCAACCCGGGTGTCTGCCTTCTCCTGGTCAGAGAGGGGTGTTTCACTTCGAGACACAGTCCCATCGAGACCTCCGGGACCCTTCGAGGCCTGAACAGGCTCGGCATCGGCCATGTCAACGTCCTCGCTGTCCAGGCGCTGCCTTGCGGTATCATTGCCAGTGTCCGATGCCGGGCGCTTTTTGTTATTAGCCACGCGATCCTGGAAACGGTAGGTGACGCCTTCCATCTTAGAGTCGGCTTCCTGTGGTTGGACCGGTGGCTGTGGCTTTGTGGCATGTGTCGGTCGCTCGCTTCCATTGGATGGGCCGTTAGAGACAGATGCCTGACGTGACGGTGCTGCAGATGGCGCCCGGCTCTCGTTACCGATCTGCATCTGAGGCTTGTGAGAATCCACATCCATCATCGACTTCACGTTCAGGCTGTTAGCCGGGAAGGCGCTCGATGGCTTCTGAAGCATCTCCATCACATTCCCCGTGGTGTAGCTGTCTCTCGCTTGAGCGTCTTCGACCAGCATTTTCCAGTAGCGGCCACGTACAAGCGACTCAGAGTTACCAAGCACCCACAAACTTGACTTCGCTCTGGTCAAACCGACGTTCATACGCCTGATGTCCTGCAAGAAACCAACACCACCTGCAGGCGATGCACGCACACATGAGAATATGATGATCTCGCTCTCACGGCCTTGATAGGCATCTGTGGTGTTGAACTCAACCATTTCCTCGATCTCGTTGCCAAAGCGCGAGGCGAAGCGTTCCTTGAGCATGCGAAGTTGGGACTTGTAAGGCGTGATAATACCAATTCGGCCATGGAAGTCATAGTCGGGGAAGTCAGTCCTCAGCCTTGTGTAGATTGCCATGGCGGTGTCGATCTCTGCCAAGTTGATAAGCGAGTGGCCTTTTGGCGCAGCTGAGTGACGACCCTTGACGTCGAAGAAGCGATACGGGGCCAGCAGCGCGCTCTTGTGCCATGGCTGAACACGCAAACCGGCCATACCGTCGCCGTCTTTGAGCAGTCCGTCGTAGAACGTGCGACTGGGGAACAGACTGATGTCAGGATGCATGCGATATTGAGTATCCAGCAGATGAACCTCGTTGGCGAAGTTGTTCTGCATTCGGACGAACAAACTTTGCTCGTACTGGAAGCGAGCGGCCTCTTTCGAGAACACAGTCGGCGGCAGTTGCTTGGGATCACCCACCATGATGCACTTGACACAGCCGTACTTCAAGGGGATCAGTGAACTCATCTCAACACACTGGGCTGCCTCGTCGATGATGACGGTTTCGAACTCGATGTTCAAGCTTTGGAACATGTCGTGGCCACTTCCGCTCAAGGTAGCGCATATGACATGCGCCTTGTCGAGCACAGCTTGCTGGGCTTTCTTCCGGTTGAGTTCGTTCTCACGACCAGCCTGCCTCTCCTGATCCTTGGAATTGTCGATGCGAATGCCGAGGTCGTTCTTCCTCCTGCGCACGGCAACGATAGCAGCTTCAAGTTCGGTGCGCTCAGTTCCCTTCACCTCGTCGCTGTCACGCTTTTGGTACAGATCCCGCAACTCGGCAGAAACCTTCTCGTGATTTTTGTAAAGCTCTGCGTTCTTTTGACGCATACTCTGGTCGTTGTCTGACCCACCGATTTGCTTGGCGACGAGCTCGTCCATCGTGACGTCTTTGACAGAGGTATTGATGGCATCACTGCGACCGATGCGAACGACGTTGAGCGGGTAGGTCTTGCCAGTCTTGGTCTTCACCCCGGCCTTGAGACGCATGACCAGTTCGTCAACTGCAGCATTACTTGGCGCACACACAAGCAGCTTTCTTGACGCCGCCCCAGCATCTGTGCTCCGCTGACCCGGCACGGTGATTCTTGTTGCAGCACTCGACGAGCCAAGTGTGTTAGACAACAGGCCGCCTACGATAGCCACGATCGTCTTCGTCTTGCCTGAGCCAGGAGGTCCCTGAATAAGCGAGAAGCCTTCGTTGTCCATTGCAGCGTTGATGGCTTCGGATTGCGCGCGGTTGACGTTATAAATATCTTGTAGATTGGCAATCTGCTTCTCGCTGTATTTGATGCGAGGCGAAGGCTTTGCCTTGACAATCTGATTGCAAAGATCGTAGTATTGCAGACCCTGCAAAGCACCGTACTCGCGCTCCAGCGGCGTGATTGATTGAATTTTGACACCGTTCACCATCACGCCAGGCGTGAGAGTAGGTCCGAGGGTGCCGCCAGTAAGCTGGTACACCACTTCGTTGTGTGCTTTCTGGCGCTTGACTCGATACACTCTGGCCAAGCAATGCGGTGCCTTTGAGTCCTCTGTCGGCTTCTTCGACGTTGACAGAAGAACGATGTCACCTTCTTGAAGCTTCAACTCTCTGTTTTCAACGTGGCTAACGGAGCTGCTGATCTCAACGAACTGGTCGACATTGCTGCGGCTGATGACCTTGATCTCGTACGGCTTGGCAGAATCTTCTTCGCGAGATCTGACCATCCCTTGCCATGCCTCGAGGGTGAGGAGCGGTTGGAAGGTCTCTTGGTAAGTCACTGGGTCGTTGAAAGTATTCGCAACAGCGCGGAATTGGTGTTCGTTGGCCCCAGGGGGGAAATCGCCTTCATGGAAGAAGTCCCATTTCAGCATCACTCTATGCAAAGACGTAAGGTCCGGGGCCAGACGTGCGCGCATGTCTTTCATGGAGCGTTGCGTTCTTTGGATGCGAGTGGGTCCCTTCTTCATTTCGGGCTTGAGACCGAGAGCACCGTTCGGATCGACATTGGGAAGACCACGAGACAACTTCTTCTCCTTGATCTTGCCGCCAAATAACTCGTTGTCGAGCTCATCGTCCGAATCACTCTCTTCATCCGACGAGACCATCACGTTATTACCCTTGAGCGAATGGTCTTTGCCCATATCGCCAAGACCGGTGACACCTGAGCCAACCCCGACACCTTTTGCTTTTGCCAGTGCCGCGGCCTTTGCTCTGTCGGCTTCTTCCTTGGCTTGCTTGCGCTTCGCCAGGAAGTCGCCTTGCGACTCGCGGTTCTGCGCGGCACGAACCGTGGCTGGGCCAATAGCTTTCTTGCCTTGGAGTTCCTGGCGCTTCTTCCATGCATCGGCGGTGGTGGAAACCGAGCTGTTGATTTTCTTGACTTCAGAGGCTGTTGGCGCAGAGGACAATTTGCTCTTAGCAGCTGACTTGCCCCATGCATCCAGATCGATAGCACCGGGTTTCTTAGCCTTGGCGACCTCGATGGGCGTCGTGGAACGGCTGCTGTCCCTACTGTCTCTGCTGGAAGCCCACTGCTGCAGGCTGCCCTGCCTTAGTGGTTGAGGAGCATCAATCTCGACGACTTCCGGTTTCAAGACTGTGCCCAAGTGCTTCTCGAAAGCCCTGGATATCTTGGCCTTTTGGTTGGCACTGAGCTTCGTCTTAGTCTTGCCGGTTATGACATTGTCCAAGCTTTGGGCGGCCTCTTCTACGATCTCAATGCCCACTTCTTCAAGACGAAGCAGCATTTTGGTGGTGAGATTGACAGCCTTGTCCACCAAGTAGTCGTCGCGCAGCCGTAGCCATTTTGTGACACTGGTGAACGTCGTCTTCGGGAACTCCAGCAATTTCTTTCCAACAGCGGAAGAGTTGGATGCGGAACTGACGGCGATCTTCAAGGTGTTGGCGATGACTGAGTACTGGTCAAAGGCCAGCTCGGCAAAGTCCATGGTCTCGCGACAGAAGTTCTGCATGAGCTGCTTGTCATGACCGAGGTTGCTCCAAGGCTCTGTTTGTTCGAAGATTACATTGAGTGTCATCCATGTGAGCTGCCAGAACGTCTCCAGAGCACGGACGTCGCTGTCAGTGAATGTCTTGCTCGACCTCAACAATCCGTCTGAGCTGTCGCACAAACAGCTGTACAGATCGGTACAGATTTTCAAAGCCCTCATACTTGGAAGGAACGCTTTTGCTCTGGCGATCGACCTCACAGCGAGGATAACGCCATGCAACGTCTTATGAGGAGCAAGTTTCAGCACATGCATCAGGCTGTCACGTCGGCTGTCTTCTCCGCTCAATGTTTTGAGCAGATTCATGGCGGGATGTTGTAGGCGATCATCGCCGCTGAACAGCATGGCCAGGATCCCATTGGCACCATCTGTTTCATGGTATATCTCGATGAGCTGATCCGGGGCGAAAGCCTGGAGGCGATCGAGGAAGTCGTCGGCGGTAATTGTGATCACGCGGTTCAGCGCAAGGTTCCAGTCTTGCGCCTGCCTCGGTGCTGCCTGCACCTGACGAGACGCGAAAGTCTCCAGGGGAAGTAGGCCCAGGATGCCGGTAAGGATTGCAACCGGGAGTGCCATATGCCCTGGGCGCACAGCTCGCATACTCATCTTCCATGAATCCAAGCTGGAGATGCCGAGTTCGTGATCCAAGCCCTTGGTCTGCTGAATTAAGGCGTGATCGTAACTGAGACTCTGCACGTCGATGGCAAGCACTTCTTTGACGACTACAAGACACAGGCCCAAAGTCACATCCATGCGCATCTCGTCTTTTGTCTCGATGCCTTCTAGTTCTTGCATGACCAGCTTGATAGAGTCCTTGGCAACGAGCTCTGCCATGTGAGTCAGAACTGGACCACCTTTCACACCTTCACGTAAACTTTTGAGAGCTTCGACCAAGCAGCGGAGACCTTGTCGCCAGGACGTGTTTCGGGCATAGTTGGAGTATGCTTTATCTTGGCACCGCTTGAGGAGTTGATCCCCTAGGGCGCGCACAGGAGGTACCAGATTAGTCGGTTTGACAGACTTGAGGAAAGGCGAGAGCCACGCGAACTTCTCTTCTAACTTGAGAGGCTGTGTCTCGTTGGTGATTCTGAGCACTTTGTCCAGTGTTGGCGACTTGAAGAATTGTTCAATGATTTGTTGAGGGGTGCATGCACCGAAAGCATCCCAGAAGTCGCTCGGACTACGCTCAATCAGGATCTTGAAGCTCGCCGTGAGGTCGTCAAAGTGACTCCCGTCGATTTGGAAATGTTCCAGGGCGTGAGTGTATATGTTCGCGTTGATGCCGCGAAGGTTCATGGTGATAACATCCTTGGTTATCTTTTCAAGAATCGCACGAGTGCCTCGCCAGAACGAGGGCAAGAACGGTCCATCAAGCATGGCCACATGAACTCGAGTGAGAGCCTGTTCCAGAGCTGGTTTGACTCCAAATTCGAACTCAATGCCAGTGAGGCCGCGCTTGATGGTGCTAAAGTTCTTCAACGCCCAGGATGAACGATCCGTTTGAGGGCTGAACAGGAAAAAAGCCATGCCAGGTGCGTAAGTGGGCAATTTGATCTTCTTCTTGCTTTGGACGAGCTGAAACGGCTTGTCGAAGTGTTGTCGCAAAGCATCCTCATTCCTGAGGAAAGGCACGCAGTTCAAGGCTTCGAAGAGTGCATACATGCCCACGTCACCGGCAGCCCCGATGTTTCGCTGCTCCGGTGGCAAGTCGAGGAGCATCTCTGTGGCGGAGTCCAAGCCTTTGCCGATGCGTTGGATGTTCATGTCATCGAAGCGACGCATGAACTGATTGACCTCATCTGTGTCGTATTCTGATTCGAGGGTTGTCTTCAGCTGGCTGCGGCTGCGGTGGAATACACGAACGCAGATGTCGCAACGTGTCAATTGCTTGCACAGACAGTCCTTTAATTGACGCTGATACTGGTCGGCCTCGCCTCCATCGAATGCAAGAATCGTGCAAGCGTTCAGCACTTGTGTTGTCCGGTTCTGCGCCTGTTCTACTTTTGCTTGCCGCGATTCTTCCTCTTTGATCTCACTCTCCGGTACTCCTTGCACATCTTCATCATAGTAGACCCCGCCATCTTGTGATCCGTATCGAGGACAGAACCAGTGAATGTTCTCATCAAGCGAGGCCAAGTCCTGGATTTTCTGAACGAGCTCCGCCATGGCGGAATATGCAGGTGAGGTTTAGGTGCTGGCGCCTAAGCAACGGCGTGGTGTGGATCGCAGCCGGTGTACTCAAGAGTGTGGTGTTGTAAGGTCGTGGTCAAGGTGGTGAAAGAAGTTGTTTGAAGAGGTTGTAGAGAAAAGAGCGGCAGCACAGATTTTGCGCGAGCTCGTGACAGCACACTTTTAACGGCCGAAGATTCGTACGACTTGCAGTGAAGTGATTAGAAATTAGGATTCACTCGCATGTGAAAGTGCTTCAGTCCTTTCTGAAAGGGAAGTGAGGAAATGGCGGCTCAAAGAAGGAGAGACTTGTCAGGTATCATATGCCGCCAACCACAACGCCGGCCGATGCAATAATGGACCCGTTAACAGAGACTGTGCTGAAGGAGAGTGTGTTTTGGAAGGTAGTGGGTACGTCCAAGTTGCGGCCGTGAGGTTGGCGTTGATGAAGTGAGCATGCTCGATTTCAGAGCGCGGTCTTCCGCGCGAAGCTGACGCCAGCGTCATCTTGCACGCGACTCGACTTCGAATTCAATCTACACCACCCACCACCAAACCACATGCAAGGCACACGTACCCAATGTTATCGGACACGTAGAGCAGAGAATTCGGCTCTGAGCAAAGCTTTGGTCGTACTGATGAGACACGACTGCCGTGGAAACGCAGATGCCCTCTCAAAGGTAGCGACCCAAACGCGTACTATGTACCATATACTTTCGTACCATACAACTCACCATTTCGCAGCACGAGCTAAGTAACACCTTCACCTCATTGCTCGGATTGCACGTGTTGAATTCCGGCTTCCACAGGGTCTCGTTTACCTACAGTACGAGAGTAGCAAAACCAGAAGCACTTCTCAACAACACATGTGCTGCTTTCTATGCAGGCACCATCGATATCAATGCTTCGCCGCAGCCGTGTACCCTAGACGTGCCTGAGCCCTGACATTGAATTGTCGGACTCATCGAGGTGCTCGTACTGTACACGTGAATGTTCGACACCGCTTGCAACACCTGCCGCCAATTGCCACTTGAATGCGTTGCTTCCGAAATGTCGCTACTTCGGTTCGTTAGGTTTACGGCGTGAAGCGACCTCGCCACCAGTGATGAGCCAGCTTGCTACGGTGATTCGGACTTTTTCCTTCCAGCGTCGGGTCTTCTTGCCTTGAGCTCGAAAATGCTATGCCGAGCTTGGGACGCCGTTCAGGAAAGAATGAATGGAGTTGCGTACATCTCCTCGTTCCAGCTGTCGCTACTAGTCGCGCGTCGATTGAGCCCAATTCTAAGGCCGAAAGCCCGATGCTGAGAAGCGAAAAGTCCGGCACTCACTAAGGTACTAAGCAACATCGCTGCTGAGCGGTCACATAGATCTAATGCAAGCAAGTCAAGGCCACCAGCAAACAATTCGCTCAGCGAACGCTCAACTCACTTGACGACGGAACAGTTGGGGGTGCGCTTCCATCCGCGGCAAGTTTTGCAAAGGCGATGTCGTGACAAGCAGCTTGCGCGAATAGTAGCCGGACGAGCATATAGTTTTGCAAGATGCTTCTAGATTCTGGAGGCTCAAGACAAGTTCTTAACGTAGAGTGTATTTCGAGAGCCGCGGAACGGGGAAAAGCATCGTGGTATACTAACACGAAGTATAGAATCGGCGGGCCTAAATGTTGAGCGACACTCAGGCCAGTATTGCACGACTGACATGAGTTCTTAGCACTCCCCAACCAGAACATCAACCGCGTGTGTATATACATGCTTCGAAAGGCCTCTCAAAGGTACTGCCAGATTGGATCCTTGCTAAGACAACAATACGTTACTAGACGAGGCACACAGCAAGTCGTCCCGGAGTACTCTCACCTGGCACAGATCGATCTCGTCAACACTCGGACAAGGATGGATGCGGAAAAATAAGGTATCTCTCCCGAAGGCGTACGGGCCTGACGAGAGATGTGGTTGGCACGAGATGTCTGTCCGCGGCGGCATCGAAGAACGCAGGTCTCGACGTTGACAAGCTATCTCTATTTTGCGCAAAAGCAGCCTCGGTCACGGAAACAACATCTTGAACATGGTTGGCTGGAATGGTCACTCACAAGGCGTAGTGCCAAGTGTCGATCATCTTAAGCTTTCATCACACGGCGGGGTGCATGTCTAGCTCAAAGTTCTTGTTCCATCGACACAACCGGTCGAAACGGTGGTGAAAACGGTGAGTCGTACAAAGAGCTGGCAGGTGCTGTTGTCGGACTTCAAAAAAACAGCCATTACCACGATGAACATCCGTGGTGGTAGAAGACCGACTGTTCTCTATCCGAGAGGCTACCTCGCTCACTTCAATGATGTCCCTTGTAGCCGTTAGGACGACAACAACGACAAAAGACGGCAAGCAACGCGTAGGTTTCGGAGGCGTGTCGAACTGAGAAAGCATGTGTCGGTCACGTTTGATAGGCAGCCGGCCGCACGGTCTATGAATGGCGCGAACAAGCACATGGCCTACTGCTAAACACACACAAGCGTGCAGCCTCGACAAGCCACCAGCGACTAGATTTGCTTGAAACCCCGCTTTAGAGCTCGATGGGTATCAGATACACGAGTCCTTGTTCGTAGTCATCCTTGCGCCTCGGTGTATTCCCGCAGAGGTGGCAGGCTCGTAAATACACGAGGCCATTATTGTCCCTCGGCAACACAGCGTTACGATGCCTTTCGGACCTCTTTATAACAAGCCCAGAATCCCATGTTGAGAATGAGACTGTCAAATCAACCCCCTTGTATCATCTGAGGGCTTGTATGACATTCAAAGCTCTTCCTTTTTCCACGACCCCAGCTTAGGAGTGACACCGGATCTGAGAACAGCACATATCACTACAACGCCAAAAGCAGGAGTCAAGATGGCAATCCACCGCGCCTCAGGTGAGTCTATGTCTGTGTGTATTGGTATACATGTACTGACTGTGCAAATCTAGACAGTGCGGAGTCTTCGCATGTCGAAGACAAGAATGTCGGCATGGAACACGTCGAGCAAGTTCACACCAATGAGCTCGTCCCAGGCCACCCCAACTACTACGAGAAGAATGGTCTACGCACTGAAGGCGACGGCTTGGACCACGAGAAAGAGCCGAAGATGAGCTTCGCGCGCATGATGAGTCTCGTCGCCATGGCTTTCTGTATGCATCCGCTACTTCAGCATCCGTTGTTGTGACCCCACTAACGATGCCATCCAGTGTGGACAGGATCGCAGATTCCCGTATACCTTTTTGGAGGTGTACCACCATACATTTATGCGGATATTGGCGGCGCTGGTAACCTATACTTGAATCTCTCTACCAGGACATTGATTGACAAATGAACAGATCGCTGGATTTGGTTCATTTTGGCCAACTTGCTCTCTTTGGTTCGTTCTTTCAACCCTCGAGCTACTAAACCGACTAAAACTAATCACCACGCAGGCATGCGTGTGCCCTTTCACTGGCAGCCTCTCAGATCTCGTCGGCCGTCGCTGGGTTGCAATCAGCGGAGCAGCCTTCATCGTTGTCGGCATGATCATATGCTCTACTGCTCACACCATGAACACCTTCATCTGCGGCATGGTCTTTGCTGGTGTAGGTGCCGGTGTCAACGAGCTCACTGCCCTCGCCGCTACCTCTGAGCTTGCCCCCACAAGCCAACGTGGCAAGTACGTGGCTGCTTTGGTTATGACCATTGTTCCTTTCTGCCCTTCCGTTCTCTGGGGTCAGCTCATCGCATACCACTCTTCCTGGCGATGGATCGGGTGTTTCTGCGCGGTGTGGTAAGTGAAAAAACAACCAATGTTATTCCAAGCTGCAAACCATTTCGCTAACATGTTTCGTCGATCCGAATAGGGCATTCATCGGCCTTGTGATCACAGCTATCTTCTATCACCCTCCTCCTCGTGTCAACAGCCAGGGCCTTTCCCGCAAGCAAGTGCTCAAGGAGATCGATTACATTGGGGGTCTACTATCCATCAGCGGAATGTTGCTCTTCATGATGGGAATGCAATGGGGCGGGTTCGTATCGCCTCTCAGTTCAACCATGCACACACTTGCTGACACCCTTCACAGATACCAGTACACTTGGGGCTCCGCGCACGCGCTCGCACCCCTCATCCTCGGCGTTGTGCTCCTTGCAGCATTTTTCGTTTGGGAAGGGTATGGAGCAAAGTTCCCCATGTTCCCCAAGCGATTGTGGCAGGAACCTCGCCTCCTCGCACTCACACTGGTCATCACCTTCATTTCCGGCGCAAATTTCTTCTCCATATTGATGTTCTGGCCCACACAGGCTTTCAACGTAAGTTCGAACCATCGACAAAAGCCAAACATACCACGCCAGACGTTGTGCTGACCAAAATACAGGTCTACGGCCACGATCCCATTGGTGTGGGCGTCAGAGGTATTCCGATCGGATTTTCCATTCTGGCAGGCGCGTGCATCGTCTTGGTGCTGCTATCAGTCTTCAAGGGCCACATTAAAGAGTTACTCATCGTCTCGTCGATTTTGATGACAGCGGGTTGCGGCTCGCTAGCCGTGGCCGATGTGAACAACTTGAACACGCTATGGTTTTTGCTTGTTTTAGCAGGACTCGGCGTTGGTGGCATTGTCGTGCCGGCATCGATTATCTGTAAGTGTGCCTCGCGAAGCCAAGCATGCCCACCTCATATGGAAGGAAATATGGCTAACCGGTTTTGCAGCGGCTATCATCTGCCCTGATGACCTTATTGCCACAGTCACAGCTCTCACGCTCGCCGTCCGTGTCATTGGTGGATCGATTGGCTACTGCGTATAGTGAGTTTCAACACAAATCCAGCCAACCCTTGCAAGTGACTAACAGTGCTCTAGCTGGAATGTGTTCATCTCCAAGTTCAAAGGGTACGCGGTTGAATACATCGGCGGCGCCATGTACGCAAAGCTCAACATCACCGACCCACTGCTCATCAAAGAAGCCATCGAGCTGACCGGCGCGTCCCTTCTTGAAGAGCTGAATGCCATCCCTGGCATTGGGGGTGTTCCTGGTGCACACGACTTGGTAGTTGCAGCTGGCCAGATTGCTTACGCTGAAGCGTACAAGTACGTTTACTATGTGAGCATCGCATTTGGCGCGGTTAGCATCATCGCTGCGTGCTTCTTGGGAGACATCAGCAAGTACATGGACGACCATGTTGCGGTCGTCATGTAGGTGTTGAACACAATCAAGGAAGATGTTGGCCTAGCATGTCGGACTGATGAGACTCAAATACTACTTGGCTGGTGTACTGTCTCGGGCAATAACGAGAAACTTTATGATCATGATCATCCTCCCAAAATACCTGTTTTCAGGCGCTCCCTCTCGGCCCTTTGGCATGAATCGTGAACACATATTGAAAGCATTCAGACTGATATTTCGAGATTGCTATACACTAAATAGACGACCAAAGTAGTGGCCCACCTATATGGCGTACAGCAGCTGACGCAGGAGTGAACTCTAAATTCAAACGCTCCATGGCATTGACGCAATCCATAACTCGGCAACATTATAACCCACTACTCTACACTCCCGCGACCGCGTCACACAAATACCTACCTATTCTATATCCTCCTCACCGCCTCAATTACTTGGCCTTGTACTTCGAACTGCAACGTCAATTCTCTTCGTCCGCGACATCATGCGATAAACCTCCAATACCGCAATCATGCCATTCAAGGCCCCCGAATCCTATGAGCTGGACCGCTCGGTCTCGCCCTCGCGCGAGCCTTTCGATGGTTCTTACCGTTACTCCTCCGACTCTGAATACTCCGTAGTCGACCACTTCGACCCTCTCAAGACCTCCGACAGACCCTACAAGGATGATGCCTCACAGCCTCTGCGGTCGGTCTTTGACACCGACAAAAATGCGACCCGCCCACTTGCATGGCTAGACTCGCAGCGAAAGAGAGGGAACTGGCAGCGGTGGCTAATTCCGAGTCGCTTCATGTGCGTCTTGCTACTGGTGGTTGTTGCGGTATTCGTGCTATTGCTGAGCGCGGGTGGTCTTTGGGTGTACCACGAGGCTGTACCGGAAGATGGGGAGAGCGAGCCTTGGTACCCGAGCCCTCGTGGTGGGAGCTTGAAGCAGTGGCAAGAGAGCTACAAGAAGGCGGCGAAATTGGTCGATCAGATGACGCTGGTTGAGAAGGTGAACATCACCACCGGAACTGGATGGAGCATGGGCATGTGTGTCGGCAACACTGGACCTGTCGACAGGCTTGGATTCCCCAGTCTGTGCCTGCAGGACGGGCCATTGGGCATGAGATTTGTGGACAACGGGACTGCGTTCCCTGCGGGCATTACGGTTGGTGCGACATGGAATAAGGACCTCATGTACGAAAGAGGCAAGGCACATGGCTTTGAAGCAAAGAAGAAGGGGATTCATGTTCTACTCGGGCCGTCGATGGGTCCCCTAGGTCGCTTGCCAGCTGGTGGGCGCAATTGGGAGGGCTTCGGTGCAGACCCTGTACTTCAAGGTATTGCTGCCGCGCAGACGATCAAGGGTATTCAGGACTCTGGTGTCATCGCCACGGCCAAGCACTACGTGGGCAACGAACAAGAGCATTTTAGGCAGTCCTGGGAATGGGGGACACCGAATGCCATCTCGTCAAACATTGACGACAGGACCTTGCACGAGATTTATGCCTGGCCATTCGCAGACAGTGTGAGAGCCGGTGTCGCCTCGGTCATGTGTTCATACAACCAAGTCAACAACTCTTACGCTTGCCAAAACAGTAAGCTCCTCAACGGCGTACTCAAGGATGAGTTGGGATTCCAAGGATTCATCCAATCCGATTGGCTCGCTCAGAGATCTGGTGTCGCTGCGGCTCTTGCGGGACTTGACATGTCTATGCCCGGTGACGGACTGCGATGGCAAGACGGCAAGGGACTTTGGGGCACGGAACTCACGAAGGCTGTCCTCAACTCGAGCGTTCCAATGGAGCGCCTGGACGACATGGTACTACGTGTTACAGCAGCTTGGTATCAGCTGGGTCAAGATGACGAAAAGGTCTGGCCTAACGCTACCAACGGCGGAGGGCCAAACTTCAGCAGCTGGACTGACGACGAGTATGGTCAGCTCCACCCTGGCTCGCCGAACTCGAATGAGAAGGGTCTTGTCAACAAGTTTGTGCCAGTCCGGAATACGAAGGAAGGTGGTGACCACGACGCTCTTGCTCGTAAGATTGCTCGAGAAGGCACCGTACTGGTCAAAAACGAAGACCAAACCTTGCCCATTCACCGCAAGGGCGCAGACTACGCGTCGAAAAAGGACAAGAAGAAGTTCAAAATTGGCGTCTTTGGTGAAGATGCGTTTGCCAACCCAAAGGGAGACAATGCATGCGCCGACAGGGGTTGCAATGAAGGTACCTTGGCTATGGGATGGGGCTCAGGTGCTGTGGAACTGCCTTACCTAGTAAAACCGATCGATGCACTGCGCGAGAACTTCGACTCTGAGTCTATCGACCTCACCGAAGTAAGCAACAATCGCGACCCCAAGACCAAGACCGTCGCTAGCGAACAAAACTTGTGCATAGTCTTCGTCAACTCTGATGCAGGCGAGGGCTTCATAAGCTGGGATAGCGTCAAAGGCGACAGAGACAATCTATACGCACAGAAAGGCGGTGATGCACTTGTTCAGAAGGTCGCAGCGAACTGCGGCGGCCAGGACAGCAACGGAGAGGCAGCCGCAACCATAGTCGTCATGCATACCGTCGGACCCGCCATCCTAGAAAACTGGATCGACCTGCCCGGAGTCAAGAGCGTACTCATCGCCCATCTCCCTGGGCAAGAAAGCGGGAACGCCCTAGCAGATATCCTCTTCGGCGACGTCAACCCGTCCGGCCGCCTACCATACACGATCGCCAAAACAGAGCAAGACTACGGCCCCGACTCCGGCATCCTCTACTACCCCAACGGCGTCGTACCCCAGCAGGACTTCAAAGAAGGCCTCTACTTCGACTACCGCTACTTCGACAAGCACGCCGTCTCCCCCCGCTACGAGTTCGGCTACGGGTTGTCGTACACCAACTTCACCCTCTCCTCGATGTTCATCGACCCCCAAGACCTCCCCGGCAACTCCGTCCCCGCCCCCCGCCCCAAAACCCTCGAACCGCCAACCCTCAACACCAAAACCCCACACCCAGCCGAAGCGCTCTGGCCAAAGGGCCTGCGCAAGCTGAAGAAATACGTGTACCCCTACATCGACTCCGTCTCAGACATCAAGAAAGGCACGGGCACGTACCCTTACCCCAAAGGCTACAACAACAACAACAAAGACGACAACACCCCCCACCCCCCCTCGCCCGCAGGCGGAGGCCAAGGCGGCAACCCAGACCTGTACACGCCCGCCCTCAAACTCCAAGCCACGCTTTCCAACACAGGCAGCATCCCGGGCGCCGCAGTCGTGCAGCTGTACATCTCCCTGCCCCAAGACGCCAGATCGCCCGCAGACGCGTCGGGGAGTCCTATCATCGACATGCCCGTGCGGGTTCTCAGGGCGTTCGACAAGGTGCACTTGAAGGGTGGCGAGCGGGCTGTGGTGGATATGGAGGTCACGAGGCGGGATCTGAGTTATTGGGATGTGGAGGTGCAGAATTGGGTTCTTCCCGGGGGGAAGTTTGAGGTTTGTTTGGGCTTCAGCTCGAGGGATCTTGTTGCTTGTGATGGGTTTGATTTATGATGACTTTGTGCTTTTTTTTTTTTTTTTTGGTTTTGGTTTTATGACTACATGTAGGGAGGTTTTTCTCTGTGCTCCGGCGTTTTCTGCGAGGGAGCTTCTACAATTGCTTGGGTTAGCTGTAGATGTATAGTATGCATATCGGACGAAGATTCATTACCTACTTTTCTGTTCTCTACCTACTTCGTAATTGCCTGCCCCCCTACCTACTACTAACAGCCGAGCCCCTCATACCGACCCCCTCGTACGACCACGGCCGTTAGTTTAAATCGCCAGTCTTTGAAAACTCGCTCTTCTCCAGCTGGTTGAGCCGTACGTGTCTTGCCTGCTATAACGGGGGTTCCTCTAGTTTACAGCATGATTTGGCGATAAGAAGAAAACCACATAGGTCTAGATAGGTACGATTCAGTCGCCGAAGCTGTAACGGCTTTGTGCATCAGAGGGTGTGTAAGCGTGTGTGTGTGGTGGCCGCAGAGCATTGGGCAATCTAGGTTGATGTGAGGTTGCGTTGTCGAGATGCGATGCTGGCTTGCCCATGTCACGCAAGAGCAGCGTGGATTGTGGGCCTTCGCTCAAAATATCATCACGTGAAAGCCATTGATAGTATGTCCACGATGGTCGTATTTGGATTCCATCCTTGCTTCTTCGCGGGTGTCGATACTAGAAAGGCTTCGCTCAAGTTCCACGAGATATGGGAAAACAAGTGAATCCGTACGCCGTCTATGCAAAGTGGTATATATGCAACCAAAATGAAAATGTAGAAAACCTCACAAACCGCCCCGCTCAGCCCTCGTGCGGCCTCTCCTCAGCCTTGGCATCTTTCAGCTTCGCCAGTTTCTCGTGGCGGATGCACCACAAGCTCCACGCGACGCCAATGACACTGCTGATCAGGGTCAAGTAGTATGCGTTTGCGTAGCACTCCCTTCCCTCGCTGCAGATCAGCTCGCCTTTGCCGCCGCTTTCTCCGCCTCCGTCTCCGCCGTTGGAGTACGAGTGCTTGTCCAGGATGCTACCGTAGACGAGGTTGAAGACGTTCCCCGAGATGACCGGAGCAAGAGTCATGGCGCCCCAGTTGATGCCCATGCCAGATGGGCCGAAAGCGTCCGCAACGAGGGCTGGGTAGACGCCGAAGAGCGCGCCGTATGCCAGACCTGTGAGGCCGGAGAGGAGGAAGAGATCGTTCGGATCCTGGAGAGTAAGGCCGACGACTTGCGCGGCTGTGAAAATGCACGCGGAACTCACGAGGGTCCAGAAGCGAGAGGCGTGGTGGTGGATTAGCCAGTCGGAGCCAATTCCAGAGGACAGCCGGCCGATGAAGGAGCAGAACGAGATGATGCCGACATGCATCAGTTGGCGCTTTTGAACGAAATCACGGGAGATGGAGTCGTCGTAGTGGTACCAGAGAGCCTTGGCAACGTTTCCGATGTTGTTAATTGACATTAGGCCGACGCCGCAGAGGAGGCCGAGCATGATGAAGAGTTGCCAGAATTTCGGGGTCTTGGTGAGAGCGAAACCGGTGATATCTGGGTGGTGGTGATGAGATGGATGATGTCTGCGATCGTGAATGTCGCCCGGGAATGAAGTGGTCGGCGAGGAGACGAGTGAAGACGCTTCATCGGCATTTTCTGGAGTCGCGTTAGAGGCCAGCTGAACGGGAATGTATACAACGTTCTTACCATCATCGTCTCTCCCACTGTGATCGCTGTTTCGTCTGCCATTTCCGCTTCTTGTCCGTTGTAATGGGTTGCTGTCGGTCCTTTTGTAACCTGGTCGCTCGTCCGCAGGCACGGCCTCGTAAGGCGAGCTGGCAGGGATGATCCTCAAGAAGAGCATACCGGTGAACACCATACAGAATGTACCGAGACTCAATAGCAACAACAGGCCAGCCGTGTCATCAGGGAAAGCAATTCCAGAGACAAATGTAAAGAGGAAAGCGCTCAAACCAAATCCGCTCAACGGAAAGGCCGTAGCCGTTCCTCGATGACGAGGCCAGTTCGTTGCACACGTCTTGATCGAGGCGCTGAAAGCACTACAGCTCCCAACACCCGTCAAGAAGCCAAAGAAGCACAACAGGCCGACCGAGTATCCTTGTCCACTAGCCTCGTACGCGCGGTGTAGAGGGAAGTATCCGCAAGCCAGACAAATACACCCAAGCAGCACACCCCATCGCGGACCTCTTGAGTCTATCAGCAGGCCCGCCGGGATGCCCATTGCGTACATTCCGAGGTTGCCGGCATTTCCAATGATGTTCATTTCAGTCGCCGACAGGTTGAGACGCTCGGCGAAAGACGGCGCCCATGCCGAGAAGCCATAGTTTGTACCGCAGGCGAGGGCTATGAGGGTGCCGGCGACGACAGATACGACGCGGGCGCCGCGATGGAATTCCTCCGGCGAGTGCGAAGGGTGGAGTGCCATGATGCGGACCCTTCTGGCGAAGGTACAAGAGTAGTAGGTAACGGTGGATTAGATCATCGAATGGTAGGGAGTTGGAGTTGAAGGGACGTGTTCTTCACGACGACAGTGAAGTCCAGAAATCAGCAGGTACAGGGAAAGGAAGAGAGAGAGGATTGGGTGCAAAGGAGCGACAGAAGTGAATTGGCAGTGTTGAAGGTACAGTATGTAGGTACGTGATGATTGCGCTATCGAAGAGATCAAGGATGCTTGCCTTGGATGCAATGCTGGCCGGGCGAAGATAGGGCGAGCGCTTCCACCTTATCTCGGAATTCGGCAATCGGGTCCGTTTCCCTTTCGGTTCTCACCCATTCCAATATTCATCTTGAACATTTATTATTATTTATACTTTGTTACACCTTCGCAAACGGTATCTCTTAGGTAGCTGGCGATCTTTGACGGCTACGGTGTGACACTTACAATGCTGATGTTTGCTCTTCCACCGCCAGGTTCAACATCTACATGCAATCATGTTTATGTAACCAATGTCAAGAAAGACGCGTACTACGCCTACGAAAGCATGCATTCAAAGTAAGGTACCTAGGTCTCGGACGCGTCTCATGTCGACCTTGACAGCAATTGTCAGGTTATCTTACACCGATTCTACCTTACTGTACCCTTATGTACACTTTCCACTTCACTTCACTTACGTGCGACTGCCGACATCGGTATCCGCCATCGGCGAAGAAGGCGGGCACGGCGGGGTCTGACATGGTGGGGATGTCGGCTCTTGCTACGGCCAGCATCGGCTATCTCACCAACTACCCGTATGAGATGCGACATAAGGAAGGTACAGTAGCAGTAGCTCCTCTGACATGTTGTGAGGAGACAGGTACCTGGTAAGCTTCACTGCTTTCTCACTCATCCACAACTTTCATCTCTCGTACTCCAAAAGCTACAACAATCTCGAACTCAATCACAGGACAAGAGAGCCAATACGACAATATGGCTACCAGCAATGGAGCTCAAAGGTGTGTATATCGTTTCCTATCAAGCGATTCGATCCTGACCATCGATCAAGCATCTACACGGCATCGTTCGCCTTCTTCGAGGCACTATGGGAAGCTGGCGTCGCCCATGTCTTCGTCAACCTAGGCTCCGACCACCCTTCAATCATCGAAGCCATTGTCAAGGGCCAGAAAGAGAAACCCGATCAGTTCCCTCGAATTATCACCTGCCCAAATGAGATGGTCGCCTTATCCATGGCCGACGGATACGCGCGTCTGACTGGCAAACCTCAATGCGTGATCGTGCACGTCGACGTTGGAACACAAGGTCTGGGAGCTGCTGTTCACAATGCATCTTGCGGTCGAGCACCGGTCCTTATCTTTGCTGGTCTCAGTCCCTACACCATCGAAGGAGAATACAGAGGTAGCAGGACAGAGTACATTCACTGGATTCAGGATGTCCCTGATCAGAAACAGATCATCAGCCAGTACTGTCGATACACTGGAGAAATCAAGAGAGGGAGAAACGTGAAGCAGCTTGTGAACAGAGCGCTCAGCTTTGCTATGAGCGAGCCCAGGGGTCCCGTATATCTAGCTGGTGCTAGAGAGGCCATGGAGGAAGAGATCGATCCATACCAGCTTGACCAGGAACACTGGAACCCGATCGAGCTCGGCGGTTTGAGCAAAAAACAGGTCGAACATGTTGCAGATTTACTCGTGCAAGCAAAAGAACCTCTAGTTGTTACAGGATACAGCGGAAGAAATCACGCAGCTGTGGATGCGTTAGTCGACCTTGCTAGCACTGTCAAGGGACTTCGAGTCCTCGACACTGGCGGATCCGACATGTGCTTCCCAGCCGACCACCCAGCATGGCTTGGTCTACGCTACGGTATCGACGACTCGATCAAGACCGCAGACTTCATTCTCTGCCTCGACGTCGACGTACCTTGGATCAACACGCAGTGCAAGCCCAGCAAGAGCGCCAAAATCGTGCACATAGACGTCGACCCTCTCAAGCAACAAATGCCCGTCTTCTACATCGACGCCATCGCCCGCTACAAAGCCGACGCCGAAACCTCAATCTCCCAGCTCGCAGAGCACATCAAGACCCACAAGACCGACACGATCTCATCCCAAGCCTTCACCGACCGCTGGACAACCCTCCAAAAATCCCACGCCTCCCGCCTCGAAACCATCGCCTCGCAAGCCAAAGCCGCCGACGACGGCTCCTACGCCACCTCCTACCTCATGGCCCAAGTCCGCAAAGCAGTGCCGAAGGACACCCTCTGGGCCATCGAAGCAGTGACCCAAACTGCTTTCGTCGCCGACCAAGTCCAAGCCACCATTCCAGGCTCGTGGATCAACTGCGGCGGAGGCGGCCTAGGCTGGTCCGGCGGCGGAGCTCTGGGCATCAAACTCGCCAGCGACGTGCAAGCCGGCGGAACCAACAAGGGCAAATTCGTCTGCCAGGTGGTAGGCGATGGCACTTTCTTGTTCAGCGTGCCTGGCAGTGTCTATTGGATCGCGCAGCGGTACAACATCCCAATCCTGACAATCGTGCTCAACAACAAAGGTAAGAGAGTCGTCGTCCCGTGATTATCCCATCCCATCCCCCCTCCGCATTATAAAACTTGCAGTACGATCGAAATGCTGATTTGTGCTTTTTTTTCCCCCTTCTCCAGGCTGGAACGCTCCCCGCCGCTCCCTCCTACTCGTGCACCCAGACGGCGAAGGCTCGCGCGCGACCAACGAGGAGCTCAACATCTCCTTCGCTCCCACGCCTGATTACCCGGGCATTGCAAAGGCCGCTTCGGGACACAAGTGCTGGGCGGGAGTGGCTTCTACCGCCGACGAGCTCGCGAAATTACTGCCTGATGCTGTCGAGGCTGTAAAGGGCGGGCGGTGTGCGGTGCTGGAGGCGCAGCTCGAGGGCCCGCAGGGGAAGTTTGGGGGTGGGAAGGCGGTTACTGTTGGGTAGGG